>Ga0180845_135_pt1 | contig 2573 bp, 4 predicted proteins | sample Deesub1362B_J571_FD_124295 | JGI IMG/M metagenome (GOLD analysis project Ga0180845, IMG submission 124295) | Candidatus Acetothermia bacterium JdFR-48 | reverse complement strand
CATCTTCTCCGCGACCAATGGCCGATCATCGGGATGAATCACGTCCAGGGGTCCGAGACGCCCGACGAGCTCCTCGGGCGCGTAGCCGAGCATCTCGGCGAAGGCCTGATTTACATACAGAAATTTGTCGTCTTGGATTAGGTAAGCCCCAATGGGAGAGGTCTCTACGATAGTGCGGAATACCTCAATGAACTCTCTCGAGTCCTCAAAATCCAACCCCGTTCTCCACATAGGTCAAGATCTTTACAAAATAATTGATTCTCATATAGGTGTAATGATGTTATACCACCGCCTTTCATTTTAAGTAAATGAAAGAATGTTACCTCGAGGGGGGATCTTTTCCCCTTTAAGGTGTGTTAACCAGTACAGTTTCTTGAGTCAGAGTTCATCTGAAAATGTCTCTTATCCTGCAAAGAGAACGTCCAGAGACGAGCTTTAAGAAACATGCTAGATTGTGGAACTGTCCATAACTCTCAAGGTTTTGCAGGAAGCCCTGGAGACCTCTTGTCCATCATCTTCGGGAGGACAAGCCCTTCATCCACGGGCTCATGGTGGGAGATGTCGTCGCTGAGTCCGAAGAGAATTACTTGGAAGAAAAGGAATTCTTCCAAAAAAGCCCTCGAAAATTTCTTTCTCGAGGAGTTCTACCCCTTCAATGAACATCCCCCTAGACCAGTACTTCGGCGCCCGATACGTAAGGAAAACCAGGGAAGAGGATATCAAGAGTTTCGTCTCCGTCGAATGGGAAGGCAGTCTACCTCGTCCTCTTCCACGACAAGCAAGTACGCAAATACAAGGTGAGAAGGCCACTACGTTGTTGAGTTAGACCCACTCAGCGGGGGACCCTATCGGTAATGCCAAATGAATGCCGCAAAATTAAGAAATGTGAATAATAACGATGATCATTTCCGACGAAGTAACCTGCTGAGCTTCCATATTCCGAAGACCATAACGCCCAGCAAGTCTTTAGGGGACAGATCTTTACCTTTGACTTTCGCCGACGCACGATCCGGTTCACCGTAGAATAGTGGAGCCCCAAGTGTTTGCCTACCTCCTGCAGCTTGTAACCATACTTCACCACTGCCCGGCTGATTCGCTCGTCCCTGTCCTCCTTTACCTTTACCCCTGATAGAGGCGGTCTCTATCGTCCAGGAAAATAGGTTGCCCGGTATTTCCCTGAAGAGTGATGTGGTAGAGAGCTCCGGGGGACTCCACCTTCAACGGTCTCACCACACCCCCCAATACCACCGCCGACATCAAAAGTAAAGACTTGAACATTCCGCTGGGATTTTCAAGTGAGGCATTCTACTCCCTCAGTTTGTAATCCCGGCCCTGTTTGATCATGGACCATATCACCCGTACCGAATGCCTGGCCATAGATCTCACCGCTTGGTTGTGCCTCTTCCCTTCCGCCCTCTTCTTCTCGTAGTAAGCCCGGGACTCAGGCACCTCCCAGATGTGGTGTGCCACCGCTACCATCATCGCCGCCTTCGCCCTTTTGTTAACCTGTCTGGGGCTTCTCGTTCCATGGACTTGCCCGGATCGTTTATCCAACGGACACATCCCCAAGTACAGGGCCAAACTCGCCTCAGAGCCAAGCCGCTCCCATGTACCGATCTCCCCCGCAAGCTCCGCAGCCTCCATGCTAACCCCGGCTCCTTGCAGAGCTCCTCGATGGTTCCCTCCAACCCCGCGATCTCGGAAAGCAACCCCAAAACCTACCGGGCATCCGCGACGATCATCGGTCCCACGTACTCCACCTCCGGGGAGAACCCGGCCCGTTTCTGCCATTCCCGGATGATCCCGGCGTACTTCTTCCCGATCCCGGGGATCCCCTGGATCTCCTCCGGGGTGAGCTATGCCAGTTGCTCCAGGTCATCGCAGCTGGCTGGAAACCTCAGGAACCACAGGTTGTCCACGCTCCCGGGGAGATGGAGGAGCTCGGGGCAAATCGCCTGGAGGTCACTCTGCAGACGGCTCAACGCCCGCACCTTCTCGTTCACCTCCGGAACCCTCCACACCCGCTGCAACACGTCCTTGGCCATGGGCAGGTGGTCCTTGAGGTAAAAGAGCTCCAGGATCTTGCGCACGTCCAGGGAGTCGGTCCTGGCCGAGGAAGATCTCCCGGAACCGGGCCAGCTTCAAATTGTTCACGTTGTAAAGGGTGTACCCCTTCTCCAGGATCATCCGGTCCAAGGGGCGGGCATGGCCGTTGTAACCCTCCATGGCCACCGCCACCGGAAGGCGAAGCTCCCTTCGGTGCCGTTCGATCCGGGAGAAGAACGCCCGGAAACCCTCTTGGGAGTGAGGGATGGAGAATTCCTCCGGGATCTTCCCCTTGGGGTCGGCGATCCCCACGTGGTGGGAGTCCTTGCCGACATCTACCGCTGCCCGGATGTGGGGACCCATCGGTGCACCTCCTGTCGAGGGATGTTCATCCAGGCCATCACGTCTACCGCGCAGGGCCACTGCCTCGATGGGGCCGGCATCATTCCGGTGGACGTCCCTGGATGAAGGGAGAGGCGGGGGCGGCAGTTCGCAGTCGAGCCGGACGCTTTCGACCCCAAGAGCCG
>Ga0180845_111_pt1 | contig 2716 bp, 3 predicted proteins | sample Deesub1362B_J571_FD_124295 | JGI IMG/M metagenome (GOLD analysis project Ga0180845, IMG submission 124295) | Candidatus Acetothermia bacterium JdFR-48 | reverse complement strand
TGCAGGAGAACGAGAAACTGCTTAAAAGAAGGCTGCGTGGGTTTGCGGAAATACAGATGGGAAGCTGCCATGCCGCCGGACACACTGAATGAGACGCTACCTCCGCTACCGCGGCATTTGCATCTTGGTGGTATAACAAGGAATTGTCGGGAGCAGCCATTTCTTTAACAGACGTTCGAATTAGCGCAAAAAGGATTGATAGAACAAGGATAAGCATTGAATTTCTCTTCTTGCTCAGAAATGTGGGCCGTGAGCCTTCACAAATCATAGACCTACGTTTTGGACATTTTAGGCATGATACTGGAACTTTTACGTTAATTGGAAGGAAGGCGATGGTAAACCTAGTACAACCTGGATCGATTTTCAATTATTCCGTTTCTTTTTTAGTCAATATAGATCCGAGGATATCAAACGAGGAAATTACAGAAAAGGGGGCAGAAATAATCGGGAGACACGTTTTAATTTTAGTTCTTCAATATAGAGGTACTTCAATTTTCACGCGGAAGACGAAAACGGACAAGTATTTTTTGGGATATGAAGGCCGTGGAGCTGTTTATCAACTGATTGCAGAGGAATATGAAAAGATTGCTGATAAACTACCAGATGAATTTAAGACCTCACTTTGAACCATCTGCTACAGTTGGGCGAAAATGTAAGCGTGGAAATACGCTCATAGCTTTGCTCATCTGTAGTTAATATTCAATAGATTTTTTCCTGAAATATGGTACTCCACGCTATGCTATGGAATCACCATCGAGTCAAAAATCCTCTTTAAAGGATGTGCGGTCGCTGGAGGAGGAGTTTTACGCCGTCCGAGATCTTCCGGGGCATGGCCACACAACCCAAGGAATACCATTCCGAAATTGGTCATCCTAGAAGTGACCCCCCAGCGGCAAAGGAGCACAGTCAGACGCTTCACGCTCAGCGAGAGCGGAGGCCATCCGACCGAGACAAGTGCAAACCCAAGGAATGAGGGTTTGATCCTAGACAAAGGGCTCTTGCGCTCAGGGTTTGGGAGCCTTGCTTGGATCGGCAAGCCAGTCGCTGATCTTGCGGTCCCACTCTTGCTGCTTGGCCGCGTCCCGTCCATGATCCGTCTGCCGGTCATATTGTTCTTGAACCTCGTCGCACTTCTTCCGGTGCTTATCGAAGACTTCCCGTAACCTCCGTTCCATTTCCTCTTCCGCTTCCTGTCGTGTGCTTCCCGACGTCTCAAGCTTGCACACAAGCTTCTGAAGCGCGGCATCGAGCAGACGCCGGTACACCTCATTGAGGTCAAAGTGCTTCTGCTCGTGGTTGAGGAGGGCGGGTGTGCGTTGCCCTTGTACAGCCCAAGACCGGTCGCGGCCCATGGTATTCGTGGTGGTTACGGATGTCAGATGTACCTTCCACTTGCCGCTGTCTCTATCGAACCAGACCCGGGTTTGATAGGTGTAGCCAAGCCACATGGAGATCTCTGCTGCCTCATCCCTCTCATCAGCATCCTCCGGGGGTTCTCCCTGGAAGTCGTCCCACGTAAGGGGTCTGCTGGCACTCCATGGGAGTTCGCTTGCTGCCAAGCAGAGGTTCGGCGGGTCTGGCACCAGGAACGTGATCTGCAAGATCAGGAGGCTGACAGAGAAAGAGCTGAACTGCGTGATCTTGTACGGCGTATAGCCAGGGGCGCGCACAACGACCTTCTCTAGATCTGCTAGGCCGTACGGTTCCTTGGAGTCGTCCTCGAAGTAGAACTCCACCTTGATATGGGAGGCAGGAACTGGTTGTCCGGTCTCACAATCGCTCACTTGGCCTAGCAGGAATTTGGAGAATCCGACGAGGAAATCTATGGGGAACTCGATCCCCCGCTCGGTCTCCTCTCCATGCTCGACCACCTTGTCGGGTGGAAGAGGCTCACCTGGTGGAAGAAGTTCGCTCCCGTCCTGTGCCCAAGCCCCAGCTACTGCCAGGAGGCTTAGACCGATCGCCATCACCGCTACTTTGACCCACAGCTTGCGCATTGCCGATCACCCAGCCTTGGTGCTGTGCACCAATCCTACGCCGGCTACATTACCCAGCGCGGCGCCTACCACCTGTCGCCGCCTTGATCGCTGGGGTGATGGGAGTATTCAGGACACCCTGCGAGTTGGCAAAGGACACGACGTTGTGAGAGGTACGACGTGAACAACTCATCCCCGCGCTTTTGCCAAGACAGCGGTCAGCGCACTCACAACTATACACTACTCAACTAGTATACACCTGGTTGCCCGATGTACTGCTCTATTGGCCCTTTGGGCCTCAGAATCAGATTTCGAGAGACTTTACACCCGGCACACGCCTCCCTTCTCCTCGATTTGCTTTGACTCGTGCGTCAGTGCCCCTGGACAGTGGGGGGGCCGGGGGATCTACCATCTGATGTGAAGGGACGTTTAGGGAAGATTATGGTAGTTGGGTTTGTGGCGGTTCTTGGGGTTCACTACCCAAACCGCTTGATTCAACCCACGGGCCGTGCGATTGGTGGTTCAATGCCACCCCTGGCGATCCTTGACGAGCTCGTCCCCAGCATGAGGTGGACCCGTTGGCAGACAGATATGGGGGTATATGCCGGGAGCGGATGGTGTCTACCATCAGATTTTGTGAGGGGACCTATTGGGGAGATCGTAGCAGTATGGGTTTGAGGCGGGGGTGCGGCTCTTGGGGTCGAAAGCGTCCGGCTCGACTGCGAACTGCCGCCCCCGCC
>Ga0180845_128_pt1 | contig 4011 bp, 4 predicted proteins | sample Deesub1362B_J571_FD_124295 | JGI IMG/M metagenome (GOLD analysis project Ga0180845, IMG submission 124295) | Candidatus Acetothermia bacterium JdFR-48 | reverse complement strand
CTCCACCAGGTCTGGGCCACTTCGGTTCCCGCATCTCGGTTGTGTGGTCCCCTCCCACGGCTTCTGGTCTAGCTATCCCCGAGCTTCTTCAGAAGCTCCCGGCCCTCTCCGCCCCCACCACGCGGAGTACCAGCCGATGAAGACCGCCAATTTCCCTCCCGGGGGCTACCGGATAGCGAGCGATCTTGCGAGCGAACCAGGCCGCGGCTCTTGCCAGGATCTCCTGCTCCAGCCTGAGCTAAGAGTCTTCCGGCGCAGCTTCCGCAGCTCCTCCTCGGTGGTGAACCCAGAGCTTGTGAAATCCCGTTGCGGTTGGCCTGTCTCACCCAGTTGCGGCTCGGGCTCGAGGAGATAGGGTGGGAGGGGAGTTTTTCCGCGCTAATGGAGGGGCTTTCGCGGGTGAGGCCGGTGGAGATCGAGGACGGGTCGGGGGCGAGGTACCGGCTGCGGGACGAGTTCCCTCAGGCCGCGATGCGGGCGTTCCGGGCCCTCAAAATGGCCCCGCCTAAGCTGGTGGAGCGGCTGGCCTGATCCTCGGCTCCGCATTCACCCCCCCAGGAGCCATGGTGCCACACGCACCCTCGATTGAGATCTTTTTCTTTTCTCAACCGGCTTTTTCAAAAACCCTGTCAAAGTCGGGCAAGATGGTGGAGGACGTACTGGCCGGGCGGGCCTCCCCCGTGGCGGCCATCGCCCGGGCGCGGGCCGGGATCGAGGCCATCCTACGCGGCTGATCCTCCCGCTAGCGCGCGGTGGACGTACCGGGCCACCATCCGGTGGAGGTAGTGGAGGGTGTGATCGTAGCCCCGCAGGGCCACCGCGGTGGTGTACTGGAGGACCCGGGCGATCCAGAGCTTGAACAGGAGCTCCCTCCAGTCCTCATCGGCGGCGTCGAAGCGCTCGAGGAGCACCAGGTAAGTCTCGGCCCACGCGTCCTCGTCCATGAACGAGAAGCGCGGGTACTCCCGACAGGTCAGCATCCCCTCCCGCACGGGGCGGGGAAAGAACTCCAGGAGCTCCGCCTGGCGATCGGTCCAGTTCTCCCGGAGGAGCCAGAGGGTGCGCTCGAAATTGTAGCCCACCCGTTCCTTCACCTCCTGGCGCACCGGGCCGGGGTACTCTAAGTGGTGCACGGTCCCCGCGGGGACGTCCTCGTCCTTCAGCCCCTGCACGGCGGAGAAGCACTCGATGAGCATCGTCCTCAGGTCGGTGAGGGCGCCGTAGAGCTTGTGGAGCTTGCCCGCGTCGATGTAGATCTCGAAGATGGGGAGGCCGTGGGCCACCATGGAGAAGGTGTAGAGGGTGTCGATCCCCCAGTCGGATTGGCGGCGTACCCGGGGATCGGACAGGAGGCGCTCCGCGGCCACGCGGGTGAGGAGGAGCTCCCCGCCCAGCGGTTGCTCGATCCACGGAAGGGCCGAGCGGGGCCACAACAGCGCGAACCCGGTGCGGGTGATCATCCACGTGATCATGGCGTCGGTGGACGACCGGGGGAAGTAATGGCGCACCACCTGGTACCCCTCATCGGCGGCGTCCTCGGCCTTGGTGATCCATTCCTCAGAGAAGGAGACGATGTCGGCGTCGTAGAAGTGAATTCTGGCGTGTTCGGTCTCCTCTAGGAAATACTTGAGACCGGTGTTCATCCCGTCGCCCTTTCCCGGGCGCAATTCGCCCAGCCTCTCCTGGACGATGACCGCGACGCGCTTCCCGTACTCCCGCGAGAGCTCGGGGATCGCGGCGGATACGGCACGGAAGCAATGGTCCTCGCTCGCCCCCACGCACAGGACCTCCTTAACCCGCGGGTGGGCGAGGGCTATCCTCACGCTCCTCAGCAGGACCTCGGGGTTCTCTTCCTTGAACGGGAACACAACCAACGACATCGCTGACCTCCTGTACCTCAGTCGAACTTCAGCGCTTCTCCGGTCTTCTCGTCGAACAGCCTTATCTTGGCTTTGGTGAGGACCAGGCCGATGGTCTGGCCCGGAGCGACGGAGAGCTCGGGGCTCGTCGCCACCTTCAACACATCTTTCCCCACCTGGACGGTGAGGAGCTGCTGGGAACCCAGGGGCTCGGCCACGATCACCTGGGCCGGGAGGGTCCCTTCCTCCGGAGTGGGCCGCACCTCGATGTTCTCGGCACGGATTCCCAAGACCACCGGCGTCCCCACCATCTCCCCCAGCTTCCCCTCCCACTCCTCGTGTACCTCCACGGAGAAGTCCCCCACGGCGAGGTACACCCTTCCGTCCGCCTTTCTGACCTCGGCGCGGAGAAAGTTCATCGGGGGAGTGCCGATGAACCCACCGACGAAGACGATGGCGGGCTTGTCGTACACCTCGTGGGGGGTATCCAGCTGCACGATCTCCCCGTCCCGCATCACCGCGATCCGGTCGCCCAGGGACAGGGCCTCGATCTGGTCGTGGGTGACGTACACGGTGGTGGTGCCGACCTCCCGGTGGAGCTTCTTCAGCTCGGCCCGCATCTGCAGGCGCAGGAGCGCGTCGAGGTTGGAGAGGGGCTCGTCCATCAGGAGCACCTCCGGGCGCATGACCAGGGCCCGTGCCACCGCCACCCGCTGACGCTGGCCCCCGGAGAGCTGGGAGGGATAGCGGTCGAGGAGCTCGTCGATCTGGAGGAGTTCCGCCACCTCCTTGACCGCCCTCTTTATCTCATCCTTGGGGGTGTGGCGCATGCGGAGTCCGAACGCGATGTTCTGGGCCACCGTCATATGGGGGAAGACCGCGTAGGACTGGAACACCATGGCGATCCCCCGCCTCGAGGGGGGGAGGGCGGTGACGTCGCGGCCGCCGATGTAAACCCGTCCCCGATCCACCCGCTCCAGGCCCGCGATGCAGCGCAGGGTGGTGGTCTTCCCGCAGCCCGAGGGCCCCAACAGCACGAGGAACTCCCCGGGCTCCACCACGAGGTCCATATCCCGTACGGCCACGACCTTCCCGAAGGCCTTCCGTACGTTCTCCAGTCGTATCTCAGCCGCCATGGTTCACCTCTCTGCCGTGGCCCCGCCCCACATGTGGAAGAGGTACCGCCGGATCAGGAACATGAAGAACAGGGCCGGGAGGATCATGAAGAACCCGCCGGCGAAGCGGAAGTAGAGGGGCGAGGCCTGGATGGTGGTGAGGATATGGGCCGGCAGGGTCCGGTTGTTCACCGTGAGGATGGTGGCGGCGAACACCTCATTCCAGGAGATGACGAAGGTGAACATCGCCGCCGCGGCCAGGCCCGGCAGCGCCAATGGCAAGGCCACCCGGGCGAAGGCGCCGAAGCGGCTACACCCCAACGTCATCGCCGCCTCCTCCAGGTCCTTGGGCACCCCCATGAAGATCCCTGTGGTGATGATCACCGCGAATGGGAGCGCCATGGCGGTGTGGATCAATGCCACCCCCACCAGGGTGTCGTAGAGCCCCCACCTGATGAAGGTGACGGCTAGCGGGACGGCGAGGAGGGCGGTAGGGAACATGCGCGTGATGAGGATCCCCAGTCGGAAGGCCTCCCTCCCCCGGAAGAAGAACCGGGCCACGGCGTACCCCGCCGGCGCCCCCACCGCCAGGGTGAAGGAGAGGGTGAGCAGGGCCACCCACACGCTGTTCAACAGCGAGTTCAGCACGCCATAGGATCCCAGGAAGAACTCCATCGTGTCCAGGGAGAAATGGCTCGGGATGATGGGCTTGGGCCACGCGTAGATCTCGTTCCTGGGCGTAAAGGAGGAGATCCCGATGAAGAAGATGGGGATGAGCACCCACAGGGCGAAGGCGGTGACCCCCATGTAGAGCAGGGTGCGCCGCAGGAGCCGGGGGTAGCTCATCCGCGGATCACCTCCATCCGGGAGCGGAGGAACCGCAGGTAGAACCAGGTCATCCCAATGGAGATGACCATGAGGAACACTGCGTAGGCGGAGGCGATGTGGCTGTTGCGATAAAGGAAATGCCAGAAGTACGCCTCCCCGGAAAGGACGGGGATGATATCACCCGCCAGCGCCAACACCACGGCGAAGGT
>Ga0180845_123_pt1 | contig 9799 bp, 10 predicted proteins | sample Deesub1362B_J571_FD_124295 | JGI IMG/M metagenome (GOLD analysis project Ga0180845, IMG submission 124295) | Candidatus Acetothermia bacterium JdFR-48 | reverse complement strand
GCAACACCAGCACATACGCGCCCTTACCCCTGAACGCACCCGCAATCCTCGCCACCATCCGCTCGTCGTAGTTGCCCCAACGCACCATCCGTCTCACCTCCCGTTTGGAATAGAGGGGTGGGACATCGTCGAGGTATCTTTTTCAAGAGTGACGTAAATGTGGAAGGAGACAAATAAAAAAACCACCTGGAGGACCTCGTCCGCTCCAATTACACAAGTGCCTTTATCCCACCCATTGGCCATCTTCGGCAACCCGGCTACCCTATCGCCTTACGACGTGAGGGCCCGTGGCTTTGCGTCCCCTCCTTTCGAAGGGTTTGCCCTTTCGGATGGCCACGCCTACTACCAGACGCTGACCAAACCAAAGGTTGGTATATTTTATCCAGCTTAAATCACATTGTCAAGGGTGTGAAATCGCTCCCTTGTCTTGGCCGCTCCCGCTATTTCGAGCGGAAGAGACACCTTCCACGATCTCAATCTTCGTGAGATTTCCCGGCTTCCACCAGGCAGATGGGGCAGCAATCCCCTTCGCCGAAGAAAACGGCCCCACACGAATGGCACTTTTGTGCACCTGCGGCCAACATGGCCCGCTCCCGGGCCCGGGCTGTCGCAAGGAAGGCGATCATCCGTTTCCGCAGTCCTTCCGGCAATTCTATGTCCTCGAGCACTCGTTGGGCCCAGGATTCGTCTTCCGTGGTGACCTCCACCACCAGGGGGAGTTGCGGCGGTGGAGAGTCTGGTGGGATGATCTGGAATCGTATGTCCTCGATCTCGTAGCCTTTTTCACGAAGGCCCCGAATGAGACTTTCTTTGCGAAGGCTCAGTTCCTGGACGATTACGTGGTTTCTCACGCCTAAATAAAGCACCCGGTCCTTGACGTACAGGGGCTTTGTGCCCTGTGTACCCACAGGGGCCTCTGCGTTCCACTCCACCACGATCAGTTGTTCGCGTAACTTCCCTTCTAAGCCATATCTCTGCAGGAGACGTTCCAAGGTTTTCCACAGATCTTCAATGATCATTATCGATTTTTATTTTATCTTTTTTCGCTTTACTTAGTAGTAGTAGGCGTCCTGCGGAACTGTGGAAAACTTGGACATTTCCAGTTGAGAACAGGGATTTTGCCTGTGGAAAACCTGTTGAAAGCGTGTGGAAAAGTCGGGCGGACCTGTGGAAAACTCCCGTGGGATAGTGCCCGCGAGGCCCGGCGGACAAAAGTTTTCCACAGGAAGAAGAAGCTTTTCCACAGGGTTTGCTCAGGTTTTCCACAGGTCTCTGTGGAAAACTTTATTAGGTGGCATATTTGTTGCGGAGATCCTCCATCAGAGAGTCGATTTCGTTCTTTAGGAGCGGGGTATCGCGGAGGAGGTCCTGCATTTTCTGGTAGGCGTGCATGATGGTCGAGTGGTCGCGCCCGCCGAAGGCCGCCCCTAAGGCGGGGAAGGAGCTTTGGGTGAGTTCCCGGGCAATATAGACCGCTATCTGACGGGCGTGGGCGATATCTTTGCGTCTCGAGGGACCCTCGATATCTTCCACCGTGAGCCCATACCGTTCAGCTACCTCCCGCTTTATTGCCTCGATAGTGAGGCGCTGCTTGGAGATCTCTCGAGGGATGAGTTCATCGAGCACTTCCGGCGTCACTGGACCTTGGCCGAGTTCCACGTAGGCGATCACCCGGATGAGGGCCCCTTCGAGGTCTCGCACGTTGGTGGCCACTCGAGAGGCAATCATTTCCAGGAGAGTGTCTTCTAGTTCCACTCCTTGCCGACGGGCCTTCTCCTGGAGGATGGCGATGCGTGTCTCGAGGTCCGGTGGTTGGATATCGGCCACTAAGCCCCAACGGAAACGAGAGACGAGACGGTCTTGCAGCCCATGCAGTTCCTCGGGAGGGCGGTCTGAGGAAAGGACGATTTGCTTACTGTTTCCGTAGAGTTCGTTGAAAGTATGGAAGAGTTCCTCCTGAGTTCCTTCTTTATTCTTGAGGAAATGTACGTCATCGATGAGGAGCACATCCACGTTGCGGTACTTGGCCCGGAACTGCTCAGTGGTATTGTTGCCAATGGCGTTAATGAGCTCGATGGCAAAGCGCTCCGAGGTGGTGTAAACCACGGTGAGCTCGTTATGATTCGAGAGGACGAAATTACCGATGGCATGGAGAAGGTGTGTCTTCCCTAGGCCGACTTTTCCGTAAATGAAAAGGGGATTATACGCCCTGGCCGGGGATTGGGCGACAAGTTGGGCGGCGGCATAAGCGAACTGGGAGTTCTTGCCGCGCACGAAGGTGTCAAAGGTGTATTCGGGGTTGAGAGGCAAGGTGCCGAGATACCTAGCAGAGGAAACCGCCATAGCAGCGTATGGAGGCATTCCCTCGTCCCGGACGACGAGCTTAAAGGTCAGATCTTCGGAGGAGATCTCCTTGAGGATTTTGGTTATGAGATCCTGGAAGCGCCGCTCTATCCCGACCTTTACAAAGGGCGAGGGGACTTCCAACACCAGCTGATTTCCCTCGAACTTGAGTGGCCGTACTTCGGAAAACCAGCCCACGAAACTCGTGGGGGGAATTTCCTTTATGAGCTGACGCTTGAGAGCTCCCCAAAGTGTCTCGGCAGAATGTCCCATAGATTGCTCCCCCACCACAGTGGGAAAAGAAAATCAAATGGCGAGGCCCAGAGTCGAACTGGGGACACCGCGGTTTTCAGCCGCGTGCTCTACCACCTGAGCTACCTCGCCACACAAGGCCCCTTAGGGCTGCTGTGCTGGCGGGGACGACGGGATTTGAACCCGCGATCTCCGGAGTGACAATCCGGCGTCCTAGTCCAGCCTAGACCACGTCCCCATCTTGTGGGCGAGGAGGGGATCGAACCCCCGACCTTCCGGATGTAAGCCGGATGCTCTCCCACTGAGCTACTCGCCCATAATTATAGTTGTTGGGCCAGAAAAGTGCCAACCTGCCTGTCCCCGGGGGGATTCGAACCCCCGCCTCCGGCTTGAAAGACCGGGATCCTAGACCGCTAGACGACGGGGACATCTGACCTGGGTCGTGCAGGAATCGAACCTGCGACCCCCGGCTTAAAAGGCCGGTGCTCTGCCAACTGAGCTAACGACCCTACTGGGCCGTGAGGGACTCGAACCCCCAACCCGCGGATTAAGAGTCCGCTGCTCTGCCAGTTGAGCTAACGGCCCATCTGCTCAAAATCTTACGTACCTTGAGCCTTCGATGTCAAGCACGAGGAAGGCAGCAGCGAATATACGCACACCCTCCCATGGGATCAAGGGTGTGGACTTCAGTCGTTGACACGGACCGGACCCGCTACGGGCCGGACGCCTGCCCGTGGAGGTAAAAAAGTTTTTGTCGCCCCACCTAAGAAATCCAGGGAGCCACCAGGGGAGAGGGACATGTGTCCACAACGCGCCGCTTCAGGCGGATGTCTCTATTCGAAACAAATTGTTGTGTCGGCAAACTTTTATATTTGGTTATTTGCACATAGTCTGTGATAGTCACTTCGAGGTGATAATTGTGCGAATTCTTCTCGTCGCGATGTTATCGCTCGTCATTGTCGGGGCTGCCTCTTTCGGGCAGGTGGTGATCAGCGAAGTGGGTTGGGCGGGCACGGTGGCGTCGGGTTACGACGAATGGATCGAGCTCTACAATGATTCCGATGTCCCGATTGACCTGTCCGGCTGGGCCCTGTTCCTAGGGGAGAAAGAGATCCCCCTGTCCGGGGTGATTCCCGCCCACGGGTTCTACCTCATGGAAAGGACGGACGATACGACCATCCCCGGGATCGCCGCTGGCCTGATCTACAAGGGGGGGATGGCCAATTCCGGCATCGCGCTCAGGCTCGTGAACCCAAGTGAGATCACGGTCGATACCGCCAACGTGGGCGCGCCGGACGGGTGGTGGGCCGGTGACGCAGCGCTCAACGCCTCTATGGAGCGAATTTCCCCGGAGATCCGCGATGGCCCAGTGGCGTGGCGCACGGCCACAGAGGCCGGCACGATGGACGCCGAGGGTAACCGAGTCCGCGGCACCCCCGGCGCGGAGAACGGGGCCACCGCGATCTTCCTCCCGGTCAGTCTTGCCCTGCCCGGGGGGCAACTGAGCGGTACAGTGGAACTAGCCTGGGAGGTGGAAGGGAACGTCGAGGGGATCGAGGTACGGCTCTTCGCGAGCACCGACGCCGGGCGATCCTGGGAACTCTTCGCGGAGGGGCTCCCGCCCGTTGGCGCTTTCGAGCTGGACACTACAGCCCTTGCCAACGGTGCAGTCCTATTCGCCTTAGGGGCGTTCGACGAGGGAGGGCCCCGCGGCGGGGACGTGGCCGCCGGGGAAATAGCGAACTAGTTTTGTGAATCTCAAAGTGCATTTATTATGGTTGAGCCGCCCCCTTGGCTCCCCTACTATAGGAGCTGAGATGAAGAAGCGAGAGATATTGGACGGAGTCCTGAAGCAGATCAAGAAGGCCTACGGCGAGGGGGCCATCATGTGGCTCGGGGAACGCGCCGTGGCCACGGAGGTCGAGGTGATCCCCACCGGCTCCCTCGCATTGGATATCGCCCTGGGCGTGGGCGGGGTGCCGCGGGGAAGGATCGTAGAGATCTACGGTGCCGAGGCGTCGGGGAAGACGACGCTCGCCTTGCACATGATCGCCGAGACCCAACGGCTCGGCGGGGTGGCCGCGTTCATCGACGCCGAACACGCCCTGGATCCGACCTACACCCGGGCCATTGGCGTGGACCTCGACCATCTGCTCCTCTCACAGCCAAACTCCGGTGAGCAGGCGCTCGAGATCATGGAGCAGCTCACGCGCAGCGGCGCTGTGGACATGATCGTGGTGGACTCGGTGGCGGCCCTCGTCCCCGAGGCGGAGCTCCAGGGACAGATGGGGGATACCCAGGTGGGCCTCCAGGCCCGTCTTATGTCCCAGGCGATGAGGAAGCTGGCCGCGGCCATCGCTCAGTCGCGAACGGTGGCGGTGTTCGTGAACCAGATACGCTCGACCATCCAGTCCGGCCCGTGGGGGCCGAGCACCACCACCACCGGCGGCCGGGCGCTCAAGTTCTACGCTTCCGTACGGCTCCAGATCTGGTCCGAGGGCAAGCTCTCCGAGGGCGGCGAGCACGTGGGGATGAAGGCCCGGGTGCGGGTGACGAAGAACAAGGTGGCGCCGCCTTTCCGCGAAGCCGCCTTCGATGTGATCTACGGGAAGGGCATTGCCCGCGAGCGGGACATCATCCACACCGCCGAGTCCTTGGGGATCGTCACCCGCTCCGGCTCGTGGTACTCCTACGGTGACACGAAGCTTGGGCAGGGGGTGAGCCAGGCCGCCGCCGTCCTCGCGGAGAACCCCGAGGTGGCCGAGCGGATTGTGGCCGAGATCCGGGAGAGGGCGGGGATCCCCGAGCCCAAGCCCTTGGGTGAGTGAGCGAGAGCGCGCGTACCAATACCTCTTGCGGCTCGTCGCCGTGCGTCCTCGTACGGTGGAGGAAGCACGGGAGAGGCTGCGCCGTAAGGGTTTTTCTACCGAGATCGTCGAAGCGGTGATCGCCCAAGCGGTGGAAGAGAATATTTTGGACGATCTTCTCTTCGCGCGGCTCTACGCCGAGGACCGGGCTGCGACACGTCCCAGGGCGCGGCGTCTCATCGAGGAGGAGCTACTGCGGAAAGGCGTTCCCCGGGAGGTTGTCCGGGAAGCGGTGACTCGGGCGCTGGGCGAACGGAGCGATGCCGAGCTCGCTCGGGCGGCCCTTTTGCGGCGCCTTCCGGTCCTCCGGGGGTTGCCTCGGGAAGTGGCCCTGCGGCGTGCCTATGCGTACCTTCTGCGTCGGGGCTTCACGCCCGGGGTGGCACGGGCCACCGTACGGGAACTCCTCAAGGCTTCTGGCGAAGACTCGGAAGGGGGATAAGGGGATTGGACTTTCGGGTCGGGCTCGGTATCGACTTCCACCGATTTTCGCCCCGGCGGAAGCTCGTCCTGGGCGGCGTCGAGATCCCCCATGAGCGCGGGCTCGAGGGCCACTCCGACGCCGATGTGCTGTTGCATGCCATCTGTGACGCGCTCCTGGGGGCCGCGGCGCTGGGGGACATCGGGATCCACTTCCCGCCCGGGGATCCGGCCTATGCGGGCATCCCCTCCCTGGAGCTCCTCCGGAGGGTGCGGGAGCTCCTACGCGGAAGCGGATTCGCGCCGCTACAAGTGGATGCTACCGTGATCGCGGAGGCCCCGAAGATCTCCCCCCACGTGGCAGCGATGCGGGAGGCGATCGCCGGCGTCCTCGTGATCCCGCGGGAGAACGTGTCGATAAAGGCCACCACCCCGGAGCGGATGGGGGCCCTGGGCAGGGAGGAGGGGATCGCCGCCCTGGCCGTGGCCCTTATCCGAAAGGAAATGGGCTCACAGGCACCACCGCAAGCGGGATGAACACCCGCGCTTCGTCCCTCCACGCCGGTCCGCAGAAGCACGGCCGGAAAGCTCAGAACCAGCTTGCCGGGTCGGTGGTGATGAAATCCTCGATCGGGATGCCGTCCCCACCGACGAGCAACTTCCTGTGGACCTCGAACTCCCTGGCGAAAGCCTCCAGGCCGCGGAGGCGCTGCCTTGGCAGTGCCTCACGGGGTGTGTCTGGCTGGGGTATGGTGGCCTTCCCCTAAAAGAGCTTTGGATAGGGAAGGGCTCCTCGGGGCAAAGCCTACCCCAGATCCGGGAGCGGATCCTCGGAAAGCCCGCTGAGGCGCTGGAGGAGCTTGTACACTTAGTGCCGGGTAGGAGGAGAAGCCGCTTAAAAGCAGGCTGCGTGGCTTTGGGGAAATACGGATAGGAAGCTGTCATGCCGCCGAGACACACTAAACGGAACGCTATTCAGCTCCACGGACATCCTTCCCTCGGCGGAGGACAATTCATCGGAAAATTGTCCCTCTCATAAGGACAACTGACGGGCCTTCCCCAGGGTGTATCGCGGGAGACCGTGACAATGTCCAAGGGCCGTCCGCGATTCAAAAATCAATTCCGGACTCCACCGGCTCCACAAAAAACAACCAGTAAATGGTTGAAAAACAACCACTAAGTGGTTAAAATGCTGGCATGGTTTACCGCAACGTGACGGAAGTGCTCCTATCCGCCCTGCAAGATAGCCCCGTGGTGTTCCTAAGTGGGGCTCGACAAACCGGCAAGAGCACCCTGGCCAAGTGGCTCACCGCCACCCGTTACCCCGCCCGGTACATCACCTTGGACGATGCCACCGTCCTGGCCGCTGCTCGGGCGGACCCCACCGGTTTCATCGCCGGCCTCGATGGCCCTGTGGTATTGGACGAGGTGCAACGTGCCCCCGAGCTTTTCCTTGCGATCAAGGCAGCCGTGGACCGTGATCGGCGGCCTGGTCAGTTCCTCCTCACCGGTTCCGCCGACGTACTGCTCCTCCCTCGGCTGTCCGAATTCCTCGTCGGCAGGATGGAGATCACCACGTTATGGCCGTTTTCCCAGGGGGAGCTACACGGCGTGGTGGAGGGGTTCGTGGAAGCGGTCTTCGCGGATGATTTTTCCCCCTATCCCCACACTGGAAATTCGCCGATGGATTTGATCGAGCATGTGACGACTGGAGGGTACCCGGAAGCGGTCACCCGGGCCGATCCCGACCGGCGCCGGGCGTGGTTCAATTCATACGTGACAACCATCCTCCATCGGGACGTGAGGGACCTCGCCAACATCGAGCACCTGGATGCGCTCCCTCGTCTGCTTTCCCTGCTTGCGGCACGGGCGACATCCCTCCTCAATTACGCCGAACTCTCCCGCAGTCTCGGGCTTCCCCAAACCACTCTTAAACGCTACTTAACCTTGCTCAAGACGACGTTCTTGGTGCAGTTCCTTCCGGCTTGGTCCGCGAACCTGGGGAAGCGCCTTGTGAAGTCTCCGAGGCTGCTTTTGATAGACACGGGGCTCATGGCCCATCTCCTGGGAACCGACTTGCAGGCACTGAAAAGTCGGCCGGAGTTACTCGGGAGGCTGCTGGAGAACTTTGCGGCCATGGAGCTGAAAAAGCAGATCACCTGGAGCCGAGTTCGGCCGGGTATCTATCACTTCCGCACTGGAACCGGGCAGGAGGTAGACATCGTGTTGGAGGATGCTTCTGGTCGGGTGGTGGGGATCGAAGTGAAGGCTTCCGCCACGGTTCGGGCCCAGGACTTCAAGGGGTTACGGTACTTGGCTGATCTGCTTGGCGATCGTTTCCTGCGCGGCATCGTGCTCTACACTGGAGATCAACACGTGCCATTTGGGACAAACCTCCATGCACTGCCGCTCTCCTCATTGTGGGAACTGAATACAAAGCCCCATCTGAATCGTTAGTCATCAGGGGAGCTACACCAGAGTCGTCCTTCCGTGGCGGGCGTGCGGGAAATTGACCTCCTTCCAGAATAACTTCACAAGGGGTAAAGGCGATGATCCGGAATTCAAAAGTAAAGATCTGGACATCCCGCTAGGATTTTCAACAGGGGCATGAGACCTCCCGAACCTCGTAGTCCCTTCCGTGCTTGATCATGGACCACATCACCCGCACCAAATGCCTGGCCATGGATCTCACCGCCTGGTTGTGCCTCTTGCCTTCCGTCCTCTTCTTGTTGTAGTAGGCCCGGGATTCGGGCACTTCCCAGATGTGGTGAGCCACTGCGACCATCATTGCCGCCTTGGCTCGCTCGTTGACTTGTCGCGGGCTGTTGGTGCCATGGAGCTGCCCCGATTGTTTGTCCAGCGGGCACATCCCCAAGTACAGGGCCAGACTGGCCTCGGAGCTGAACCGATCCAGAGTCCCGATCTCCCCCGCAAGTTCCGCCGCCGAGATCGTCCTAAACCCAGGGATGCTCCGCAGCTTCCGCGCTAGTTCCGACTCCTCACAGAGCTCTTCAATGGCTTCCTCCAGCGCAGCGATCTCCGAAAGCAGCCCTAAGATCCGCCGGGCATCCGCCACGATCATCGGCCCCACGTACTCCACCTCCGGGGAGAACCTCGCCCCCTCCTGCCATTCCCGGATGATCCCGGCATACTTCGCCCGATCCCGGGGATTTCCTGGATCTCCTCCGGAGTAAGCTGTGCCAGTTCCTCAATGTCATCATGGCTGGCGAGAAACCTCAGGAACCACAAGTTGTCCGCCTTCCTAGACAACCCAAGGGGTTCAGAACAGACCGCTTGAAGGTCAGCCTGCATCCTCTTCATCACCCGCACCTTCTCGTCCACAAGCTGTCTTCTCCTGCGGGTAAGCCGCTTTAGCTTCTCGTTTTCCTTGGGGACCTCGGGAACCTCCTGGAGGACGTCCTTTGCCATGGGGAGGTGATCCTTCAGGTGGAAAAGCTCGAGGATCTTCCGGACATCCAAGGAGTCCGTCTTGGCTGGTCCAGGAAAGATCTCCCGGAACCGGGCCAATTTCAGGTTGTTCACGTTGTAGAGCTTGTAGCCCTTTTCCACGATCATCCGGTCCAGGGGACGGGCATGGCCGTTGTACCCCTCCATGGCCACCGCCACCGGAAGCCCAAGCTTCCGCCGGTGGCGTTCGATCCGGGCAAAGAACTCCGTGAAGCCATCCTGGGTGTGGGGAATGGAGAACTCCTCAAGGATCGTCCCCTCGGGGCCGGCGATTCCCACCTGGTGCGTCTTGCACCCTACATCCACACCGACATGGATCATGGGGTCCACCACGAGGCACCTCCTTCGGGGGTCTCATCCAGCGTGTCTCGTCTACAGCGCAGGGCCACACCCCAAAGGGCGGCACCATCCCGGTGGACACCGACTGGATGAGAGAAGAGGCGGGGGCA
>Ga0180845_156_pt1 | contig 28357 bp, 27 predicted proteins | sample Deesub1362B_J571_FD_124295 | JGI IMG/M metagenome (GOLD analysis project Ga0180845, IMG submission 124295) | Candidatus Acetothermia bacterium JdFR-48 | reverse complement strand
TTGGATGAACCTCCTGCCATTTCGGCAAGCNCCCCCCGGGAAAGCTCTATCCCGAGCTTTCCCAAGGCGAGAATAAGGCGCGCGAGCCTCTCCTTGCTCGAGGCATAAGAGCGCTCGGCGAGCTTGTTTTGGAAGGCCTTGAGTTCCAGGGAGAGCCGCTCGAAGAAACGGAAGATCACCTTGGGGTGGCGTTCCAGGAAGTAAAAGAAATCTCCACGTTCGATGAAGCCGACCTTGGAGGGAACGAGGGTCTTGGCATAGGCATTATGGACGGTCTTGTCAAACAAAGTCGTCTCCCCAAGCATTCCTCCGGGGCCGACGATCTTCAAGATCTGAGATTTTCCCTTGGCGGAGCGCTTCACGACCTTAACCGCTCCGGAGAAGACCAGGTAAAAACCGAAGGCTGGGGCTCCCTCCATGAAGATGAGCTCGTCAGCCCCGTAATCGATGCGGCGGATCATAGAGGCGAGCTTCTCCAAATCGTCCTTCTTGAGATCGGCGAAGACACGGAAATCTTTTAGCTCAATCATCCCCCCTCACCCGCAGGCAGTCTAACGTGGAGAGCGGATATAGTCAAACCTGGTGGCCTCTTCTGTACCTTGCGTGGGGGGAGGGGGGTTTATAGAATCAAAGTGCTTCTGGCCGGGGTGGCGGAATTGGCAGACGCGCTGGACTCAGGATCCAGTGGGGCTTAGACCCCGTGTGGGTTCGAATCCCACCCCCGGCAGATACATGGATTTAATAGGGGTATTGGAGGCTCTCTCCCAGGGCAAGACTGCCCTGGGAGAAATTATTGACGGGCTCTGGGAGTGCATCGGCGAAGTCGAGCCCACGGTAAGGGCTTTCCTCTCTCTGGCCGCTCCGGAGGATCTCAAGCGCAGAGGCGTTAAGCTAGCCGGGAGGACGTTACGGGGCGTCCCCATCGCGGTCAAGGACAACATTTCCACTGTGGACTTTCCCACCACCTGTGGCTCGAGGTTCCTCAAGAGCTTCCGGCCGGTCTTCGATGCCACGGCGGTGGAACGCCTCAGGGCGGCGGGGGCTCAGGTTCAGGGAAAGACGAACCTCGATGAGTTCGCCATGGGTTCGTCTACCGAGCACTCAGCCTTCGGGCCAACGCGAAACCCCAACGACCCCGAGCGTGTACCCGGGGGATCGTCGGGTGGGAGCGCGGCGGCCGTGGCCGCGGGGGAGGCTTTGGCGGCACTGGGGTCGGACACTGGGGGTTCAGTGAGGCAGCCAGCGGCATTGTGCGGCGTGGTTGGCCTCAAGCCCACTTACGGTCTGGTCCCGCGCTGGGGCCTCGTGGCCTTCGCCTCCTCCTTAGACCAGATAGGTCCCATAACTCGCTCAGTGCGCGACTGTGCTCTGATTCTTTCCGTCATCGCTGGCCACGATCCCCGTGACTCTACCTCCCTCCCAGTGGTGCCCCAGGACTACGTGACGGAGCTCGAGGGAGGAATCGAAGGTTGGAAGTTCGGCCTCCCCAAAGAGTACGCCCCGCGGGAATTGGGCACGAAGGCATTGGCGCTCATCGATCGCTGGGCCTCCGTCATCGAAGAACTCGGGGGAGAAGTGGTGGAGATTTCGCTCCCCCTCACCGAATTTGCTCTGCCGGCCTATTATCTCATCTCCTCCGCCGAGGCCTCAGCGAACCTCGCACGCTTCGATGGAGTGCGCTACACCGTCTCTGTTCCGGCCGAGGACGTGCGGGCGATGATCGCCGCCTCCAGGACTTTGGGGTTTGGACGGGAGGTGAAAAGGCGCATCATGCTCGGGACCTTCGCCCTCTCCGCTGGCTACTATGACCGCTACTACGGCAAGGCCCAACGGGTGCGGACCTTAATCGCCCACGAGTTCGCGGAGGCCTTTCAGGAGGTCGACATCGTCTTCGGTCCCACCTCTCCTACCCCGGCGTTCAAGTTAGGGGAGAAAGCGGATCCCATCGCCATGTACCTCTCCGATATCTTTACCCTGCCTTCCTCGTTGGCGGGGGTGCCGGCGATTTCCATCCCCGGGGGAAAAGTCCAGGGACTTCCCTTCGGCCTCCAACTCATCGCGCCTCGGCTCGAGGAAATGAAACTCCTGCGGGCTGCCTATGCCCTGGAGGGAGACCTCGCGTGAGTGGCCGTCCTGATCGATGCCGCCCGGGACTTTCTCGAGCTTCTGCGCGTTAAGACCCCTGCCGACTCGGGGGAATTGGCCGACCTGTGGGAAGGGTTCCACCGTGAACGGTATCCCGAGCTCTACCGCAAGCAGACGGAGGACTACGCCACGTTGGGGCGGGACTGGAGGGAAATCGCGCGCGAACGAGTGCTCCCGGGGCTTCTCCAGTTCCTTCCCGCAATTGAGGCCACGCGGCGCAAGCTCCCGGCGATTTGGGAGCGGATGATGAACCGGGCTGAGGAAGTACTCGGGTTTCACGGGGAGGTGCTCGCTGTGGTCCACGTGGGAATCGGCTGTGGCGCTGGCTGGGCCACGACCTATGCGGGGAGGCCCGCGTGCCTCTTCGGCCTCGAGGCGATCGCCGAGCTCGGCTGGCACGTCCCGGGGAGGCTGGAGGGCCTTGTCGCCCACGAGCTCGGGCACATAATTCATGGATTCTGGCGAGGGGAGGACATCGAGCCCTTGGAGGGAAAGCCCGCCGGTCTCCTCTATACTGAGGGCTTCGCCCAGCGCCTAGAACATCTCGTCCTCGGCCGCGATAGCTTTCATCAGGCCACGGCCGGCGATTGGGTCGAACGCTGTCTGAAGCTGCTCCCGGGGATTGCCCGGGCATACCTCGCCCGCTTGCAGGATGACGATGTGCGGGAGTTCTTCGGTTCCTGGCTCGACTTCCGGGGGATTAAGTATACCGGCTACTTCCTGGGATATCGGCTCATCCTATGCTTGGAGGTGGGGAGATCTCTTCGGGAGATCGCCGTCCTTTCCCCTGAGGAGATCGAGGAAGCGGTCCGCGCTTTTCTCCAAGAGGTGAGCGAAAAGAGGCGGTGAGGCGCAAATGGTGGGGGTTCCCCTTATTCCAAGCAGGGTTTTATTCGAAGATCCGGAGAAGTCCCTCGACTGGTTCAGCCCGACGGCGGCTGGGTCTCTTTTCTAGCCCGTGGGAAGGTGTGAGGAACACGTGGGTCGCCCCAGCGGACGGGCCTAACAGGGCCCGGGTCCTCGCCCGGGGAAGGGCGCGTAGGATCTTCTTCTACTGCTGGAGCACACTTCCAACCACATCCTCTAATCTCCGGGATAAAGTCGGGGACAAAACCGGTGCCTTTACCGGGTGGAGGTGGGAGCGGCGAAACGCAGGCTCTCGCCTCCCACGGAAGGCGTACAGGCCAGGGTCATACACATGAGTCCTCGCTGTTCGGGGGAAGCCTCGTGGGGCTCGACGACCGCGATCTCCTCTTCCACGATCTCCTCCTTTTGGATCTGGAGAGCGGGAGATCGTGCTTCGAAACGGCAGGAGTTCTTCGATTTCGTGGCCGATGAGAACTTAGCCCCAGCGTCGCTGTCAAGTTCCTCCCCGATGGGAGGATAGAGCTCCTGGAGCGCTGGGAGGAAGGATGAGCTGGGCTCACCACTATCCCCCTGAGGGCATGCTCACCGTTGGCCCTCTGGGCTTCAGCTCCTCCGGCAAGACCCTTTATCTCGGGGCGGCCGCGGCCGGGACACCGCCTTCTTAGTGGCCATGAACCTCCGAAGTGGGAAGCTCCATGAGCTCGCCCGCGATCCCGACTGCGACGTCCAAGAAGTACTTGCCGCATCCCGCGACCAGGGAGCCCTACACGGTGGCGTTCGATACGACCACCGCCACTGGGACTAATAAACGACGAAATCGCCGGAGATCTCGCTTACCTTGGGAGATCGGTGGACGACGAGCCCGAGCTTCTCTTCCAGTGCCTAGACGACAAAAGGTGGCTCGTCGCCTACATATGGGACAACGGCCCCACGGCCTACTCCCTCTACCATCGCAATGGGAAGATCGCGGAATTCTCCTTCTCCGACTCCCCGAGCTAGAAGAAGTTCCACCCCGGCGCGGATGTACCCGGTCGAGGTCCGAACGCAGGATGGGCTCAACCCCGTAGGTCACTCCTCCCATCCCCGTGGGAGGACGGGGGAGGTAAACTCACAAACTCTTCACGCATGGTACTTTTCGTGCATAGTGGGCCGTGGTGGCGGGATCGATGGTGGTTCAACCCATGGCACCAGTGGCTGGCCAACCAGGCATACGTAGTCCTGCGGGTGAACTTCCATGACTTTTCCGGCTCGGGAGACGTGGTGAATTCCGGGAACCGGGAGTGGGTCGGGGAGATGCACGGTGATCTCATCGACGCGGGGAGTTGGTCATAAAGCAGGGGATCGCCGATCCAGCTAAGGTGGCTATCATGGGCGGAAGCTAGAGGTCCTCGCTTGCAGGGTAGATGTCGTGGGACCTTCCGACTTGACCACCATCCTCGAGAACGTTCCGCCCTATCGGACGTCGATGCGTCCGCTCCTTGCTGCCAAGGCCGGAGATCCCCAAGACCCTGGAGATCGGGAATTCTTTTTGGAAGATCTCTTCTTATGTACGCCGACAGAATTGTCCGGCCCCCATCATCGGCCAGGTAGCCGATGACCCCCTGGGTGAGACAGTGGGAATCGGACCGGATCCTGTAGACATTGAAGGGAAAGGGGTGCGCGTGATCTACGTGCTTTACCCGACGAAGGTCACGGGTACATGCTCCAGGAAAACAGCCTCTCCTTCAGCGTGATTGACGCGGCGCTCCTGGGAAAGCTCCTGGTGGGCCAGGCAGAGCCCATCGGGAGAGGATTTTCGTGGCTCAAGTCTTGGCATCCCCATAGGCCTAAAGGGAACTGCTCGAGGTGGCCGAAAATAACTTAGCGGGCTGTAGCAAGTACTCCCAGGGCAACGAAGGCTAACGTGAGGAGCCAGAGCCGGACGACTACCGCCGGCTCGGGCCAGCCGGGGCTATTCAGGCGATAGCGCCAATTCACTTTTCCCTCCTCCAAGTGGTGGTGCAGGGGCGACATCTTGAAGACCCTGATCCCGGTGAGCTTAAACGAGAAGACCTGGACGATCACCGAGAGCGACTCCATGACGAAGATCCCGGCGAAGATGGGGAGGAGGAAGAGCCCGCCCGCTGCCGTGAAGATTCCGAACACGAGCCCCCCGAGAAACATAGAGCCCACATCCCCCATGAAGACCCGCGCCGGATAGGCGTTCCACCATAAGAACCCGGCGAATAGCCCTGCCCCGAGGAGGGCGAGCGTCGAGAGCTCCGGAAATTTTTGCGTGAGGGTCAAGGCTCCGGACAGGATGAGGATGCCACAGCCCGCGGCGAGGCCGTCCAAGCCATCGGTCAAGTTCGCTCCGTTGGTCGTCCCCCAAAAGCCGAGGAGGATCAGGAGGGAGAGGGCGGACGCGGGGATCGTTCGCAGGGTGATTCGCACCGACGAGAAAGGGACCGAGAACTCCAGGGCGCTACCCTCGAGGCGAAGGAGAAGGAAGAGACCGAGGGCCACGGCCGTCTGGAGGCCAATCTTCCCGACCGCGGAAAGGCCGAGGGAACGGCGCCTAAACTGCGAGAGGAGGTCATCCAAAAGGCCGATGGACCCGGCCCCCACGGCGGAGAGGAGGGCGAACCATCCCCGCCAGGAGAGATCCACCGGCCAAAGGGGCACAGTGGCCCAGGCGAGGAGGAAGAGCAGAAGAAGGGGGAGTCCCCCCGCAGTGGGGGTACCGGCCTTCCGGTGGTGGGTGGGAAGGCCCTCGGGGCGGACGTATTGGCCAAAGGGAAGGCGCCGCATGAAGGTTCGTACGGAGAGGGCGCTCGCCGTACCGCCGATGAGTCCGAGGAGGAGGCCGAACCCTAATCCGTCCATCTCCAGGGGCCTGTGGCCGAGAGAAGAGAACGCCGCACCGGCACGGGATCCACGCCGCCGAGCACAGCCCGCACCGCCCCGAAGAGTTCCTCCCCTGTCACGAGGGAGATCCCGTGCTTCTCGCAGGCCCGCCGCAGGGACTCGGTATAACGGGGGCCACGGCGTTTTGGATCGTTGGAGGTCTCGGCGGCGACGAGCATTACCCCATGCAGTGTCTCTCCCATCTCCAACCGCAGGTGGTCCAGGGCCAAAAGGAGCGGCCGGTACGGCCCCAGGGACACCGGCCCCTCGGGTGACCAAGCCACCCGCACGAGGCCATTCCCCTCCGGGGCCTCGACGCGAAAGGCCTGGGGATCCACTTCATCCGCCGTGGCGCTAAAGCCCAAGAGCTGGAACGCCCGCATCCCTGCCCGCAGGAGTGCCTTCGTGCCAGCGGGATGTAACAAGCCCTTCACTATCTCGAATTCCCGCAACCGCTCCCAAAGCTCGGCGCGGCGGCGCTCGAGTTCCTCCAGCTTGGAGGAAAGCGCGTCCAGTTCCTGCCGGAGCCCCTCCTCCTGCGGGAGGGTATAGCGAGGGAGCCACGCAGGCCGAATGTCCTCGGAAGGAACTTCCTCGAGCAAGGTGAAGAGGCCCGGCAGAAGGAGCTCAGCCTCCGCCCGAGGGGAAAGGTTCGTAGGCGGGAGGAAAAGGAGGCGGCCCTCCCCGAACCTGATCTCCCACGCGAGCACATCTCCGATTCGGTTGCGCAGGAGGACCCGGCCGAACTCCTCCAGGGGGAGCCCCATAGGGCTTACGATCACCGCCTCGTAACGCCGCACCTGCGCCAAGTACCCGGCGAGGGGGTGGGAGAGGTCAAGCCCCTGGAGGTCTTTCCCCGCACGGGAGAGGAACTTCAACCCGCGGGGGAAGGCGAGGTACTGGCGTTCGCGGACGAGGGATATGGGGGGTAGGAAGGCGTATGCGTCGATGTGCCGGGGGGGCCCATTCGGAGGGGCGATCTCAACCGATTCACCTGGTGCCCGCAGCCGCACGAGCGCCAGCCCTCCCGTCCTCAGCAGTCCTTCGAGCTCCGCCCGCCGAACGGAGAGGAGGTTCTCCAGCGCTCGGGAGAGGCCCCGGTCGTAGCCCGGGATGAGCCGCCGCACTCCGTCCCTGTCCGGGGCAATGTGGGGGAGCCAGAGTTCGGGTATCCCCAAAGGGTCGATGAGCACCGCCTCGTAGCTCGCCAGGGAATCGGCGTCATGTAGAGAAGCACGCTCGATCCCACTTCCCTCAATATCCCAGTCCAACGAGAGAATTCGCATGGCGATGTCATTTTAGGAGGTTAAGATCGGACGGGACAACGATGGATGTCCGATATAGCGCCGTAGAGACCAACTGGGGGGAGTTCTTAGTGGGGTGGAGCCAAGAGGGGATCGTCTCGCTCCACTTTCCCGGGTGTTTCCCCGATGTCCGCCTCTCCTCACCGCGGGGACTGGCGTGTCATGTGGCGCGGGAATTGGACGCGTACTTCGCCGGGAAGCGGCGGAAATTTTGGATCCCGTTGGCCCTCCGAGGAACCGAGTTTCAACTCCGAGTGTGGCAAGCGCTCCTCCGGATCCCCTATGGGAAGACGGTGACTTATGGGGAGCTCGCCGAAAGGATCGGCAGACCCACCGCAGCCCGAGCGGTGGGAGGGGCCGTGGGGGCGAACCCGGTCCCGATCCTCGTTCCTTGTCATCGGGTCGTTCCGAAGACCGGGGGCATAGGGCACTTCGGACCGGGACCTGAGTGGAAAGCCCGGCTCCTGTGGCTCGAGGGCGTGACGCGGATGGATGACGGGTGATCAAAAAGGGGGCCGAACGGCCCCCTTTTATCCGTTCACAAATTTCCTGGTTCTAGATGCTAGCGCCCTCGAGGTCTTCGATGGTCGTCATCCAGAAGATGAAGCGGGCGGTTTGGGTGTAGATCAGGGCCTTTCCGATCTTGAAGTTGATGGAGGGGACGAAGGGGCCGCTGTAGCCGTCGGGGATCCCTGCCGCGAAGGGATTGTTCGGAGGGGTCACCATTAGGGTCCGCAGCCGCACGAACCCCGGCGAGGCGTCCATGGTTCCGTCTCCGTCCATGTCGAGCTTGATGTCGAAGTAAATGGTGGTGGCGTTCCGCATCTCGAAGGTATAGGTGATACGGTTGGACGTTACCTGACCTTCGAACACGACCCTCCAACCTTCCTCGGTCGGCTCGGGGATGAGTCCCAGAGGTGCTGGGCCGGGACCCGGAGCCGAAGAGACGTTTACGAAGGTTCCGTCGGTGCGGAGCTCGATCTTGTAGGCGTGTGGCGAGGTCCAAGAAGGCGAACCGTTCACAGTAATGTTCCAACTGTCGGTGCCCCAGATATAGACACCGGGAATTCCGTCCATGGAGGGCATCCCGGCGGGCCCGGGCACAGCGACCTGCAGAGTCTGGGTGCTCTGTGCCGATGCCCCCATGTTGTCTGTGATGTAGAGGCTCACCTCGTAGAGTCCGGCGGCGAAGTAGGTGTAGGTCGTGATCTGGCCGGTGGCGTCGACGACGCCGTCGCCGTTGAGATCCCAGCGATAGTCTGTGATAAAACCGTCGGGATCATAGGAAGAGCTCGCGTCGAAGGTAACGGGTGAGCCAACCAATGCGGGAGTGGGCGTAATAATGAACTGGGCCACCGGCTGTCGGTTCGGCGCCCCCACGGTGACGGTCTTCACCTCGTCATCGCTTGCCCCCTGGTCGTCGGTAACCACCAACCGGACATTGTAGGCACCGGGAGTGGGATAGCTATGGAAAACTGTCTGCCCCGTGGCGTCCATGATGCCGTCGCCATCAAGATCCCATTGGTAATTTGTAATGGTGCCGTCGGGGTCGTAAGAAGAGGCGGCATCGAATTGGACCCATTGGCCAGGGATGGGTGTGGGGGGACTGAAGGTGAACCGAGCTACCGGCGGTTGGTTCACCACCGCCGGACTCAAAATTATGCGAAGCCTTCTCGTACGGCTGGCGACGAGGTAGATCCTGCGACTCCAGTCCTGATAACCGCTCTTGCGGATAAGCACATCGTGCCAGCCGGCGGGGAGGGTCAAGGTTTCCGGAGTCCACCCACGGAAGACGTTGTCGATATAGAGTTGAGCGAACGGAGGTGTGGTCTCGACCACCAACGTGCCATACTGCGGCGGAGCTCCGGAGACGACCTCGAAGGACGTGAAGTCGAACGCCCTCTCTTTTTCGGGGACCACTCGCTCGACGATGTCTTTGACGCGGTTCAACTGCTCCACGGCCTGGCGTCCCGCGGGGGAACAGGCGAAGGTGGAGCCGGGAGCGAAGCCTCCGAAGAACTGGACGATGTCGTCCACGCGGCGTTTCGTGGCCACGATCTGGAGGTACTCCGTCCCCGTGGGTGGGACCACCCGGAGATAGTCGCCCTGCCCCGGGCCGGGAACGGTGTGCTCGCCAGCGGTCACGAAGTTGTCCATTTCACGTGTGTTGGGAAAGATGAGGCACACCCCGTCAGGTGCGATGTCCCAGATGTAGATATACGCGTCCTGGTTTACGCGGAAATGGATCCGGACGTATTCGTTCAGAGCGTAAGCAGGTTTCTCCACCCAGATTTCGACCTGCAACCCCTCCTCCAGCGGAGGCTCGACGATGATCCCTTTGGGGACTACTTGCCCCAAGAGGACGAGCCCCATCGCCAAAAGCAAAATTGCCACTAACCACTTGCGCATGTACTACCTCCTTTCGATTTGAAAAGCCTGGGAAACGATCACTCCCACGAGTTCTGGGTTCAGTACCTCAAGGGCACGATCCACAAGTCCCGGGGAGAGACCCCGGCCTCTTAATTGCATCAAGCGCGATCTCACAAAAGCTTCTATTCCAATCCAGTCGTTCAGGTCACCTCCCCCAACGATGAAATCGCTTATGGCTTCGGCTACTTCCACCACCAGATCTTCCCAGGTAGGCGTCTCCGCCTGGATAGTGAAGGAGCCTACGCGCACGCTCACGGCGGCCTTGGCCTCTGCGGCGGGTTTATAGGGCTTTAGGGCCTCTTCTGTGGCCACGAGTACGGCCGCCCTTAGCCGAATCTCGTTGGTGATCATGGACCAATTACGGCCCATGATGACTCCCTGCGACACTTTGTTCATGAGGTGGTCCGTAGGAATCCCCTTCAGGATCAGTTCTTCCATGATGGCCGTGATCTCGCTGATGAACGAAGGGGGCGTGCCCACGAGCCGTTGGAAAAAGCTCTGGGCTATCCCAGGTTCTACGAGGTCTTTCTCGAAGGCTTGAGGGAGAATGCGTAACCAGATGGCCTTTTCCTGCGCGGGCAGTGCGGATTGTCTAAGCCATCGCAACACTTCCTCGGGCGCTACCTGGGACTGTGGGACGACGAGCGACACCTGGGCCGAAGCGCTCAGGCCCATAAACAAAGCCAGTGCAGCGACGAAAAGGGCCTTCCTCATGAGGAGCCCCCCCCGATGTAGCGTACCGAGGTGTAATCGCCCATGGTGCGGACGTACTCGTCCGCGTTCGGATCCTGACCGACCCAGCGATCATCCACCAAGAATGCATACTCGTAGCGGCCTGGAGGCAACTTGAGAATGAGGGTCCAAACGCCGTCCCCGTCGGGGTCGACGAGGGGGATTGGCTTCCAGGCGGAGAAATCCCCGACTATCTCTACTTTATGGGCGCCCGGGGCGGCCAGGGCAAAGACCGTGCCCTCCTGAGCCAGGGCGGGCAAGGGTTTTGGAGCAAAGGAGAAACGCCCGATGAGGATCCCGATGCCCACGAAGAGAAGCAGCGCGCCGAGGACATAGGCAAACCTCAGGGCAGAGGCGCGTGGAGAGAGTACTGAACGGATCCACCGTTTCCAGGCTGAGCGAGCGAGATCCCTCGTGGCAATGGCCTGTATGACCCTCTTTTCCAAGCCCTCGAGCCTGGCCTCCGCTGCAGAGATCTCTTCAGCAATAGCCTGGCGAATGAGCTCCTCATCGCGCCAGTTTTCAAACTGCATCAGCAGTCACCCCCATCTCCAGGAGTTTGCTCTTCACCAGGGCTCGGCCACGAAAGAGCCGTGTCTTCACTGTGGCAGGCTTCAGACGCATTGCCTTGGCGATCTCCTCCACCGAAAGCCCCTCCCAGTAATAGAGCACAAGTGGCAACCGATAACCCTCCGGAAGGGACCACACCGCTTCCTTCACAGCCTTTCGTAGTTCTTCCCTCGCCACCAAGGTGGCGGGGTCTTCGGAATGAAATGTCTTGGGTTCGGGCTCTGCCTTCCTTTTGCGAAGCATATTCTTGGCGACATTGATGGTCACCGTGATGAGCCAGGTAGAGAATTTGCGGGAGAGGTCGTAATAGTGAAGTTTCTCGTAAGCCCTGATGAAGGCCTCCTGAGCAGCGTCCTCGGCATCCGCCCAGTTGCGTAAGACGGCCAAGGCCGTACCGAACACCATTCGTTTGTAGCGCACCACGATCTCTCCCCATGCTTCGAGGTCTCCTTCTAAGCTCCGCTGGATGAGCTCCAATTCACCAACGTCACCCATGTCGTTCCATTTATATTACACCTTCATGATCCCCCCGGTTCCCGGGAGCAGAGGACACATCCTTATGGTGCTGACAAATGTCCACCCCGCAGGTGACGAGCCATCTCTTGGGTCCGCACGCGCGTAATGTGAATCTAGATCTGGAGCGACACAAAATGGGATGAACTTCGCGAGGAGGTGATCGGGATGAAAAGGAGATGGATAGCATTGGGAGCCCTCGCTGGCTTGTTGGTGATGGGTTTGACCGCTTGCACGATATTTATGACCCTGCCCCAAGCAGTCATCGAGGCGATACCACAGATGGGCCCTGCCCCTCTGGAAGTTACCTTTGATATTTCCGGATCCAAAGGGCAGGTGTTCACACTGGACTTCGGAGATGGGAGTCTCCCGCAGGAAGGCACGGACTTCGCAGATCCCATTGAACACACATACGGTGACCCGGGAGACTACGTGGTCACACTAACGGTGGAGGACGCCCGCGGCAACATGGACACCGCTTCGGTCACCATAAAGGTCCAATATCCCCCGGTCTTCGCGGTCCTAGACGTGTCCGTCCAGACGCCGCCGGACACCTTTGCCTTCGACGCTTCCGACTCAGTTGGCTCCATCGATAAGTACACGTTGGACTTCGGCGACGGGACCGTCATCGGGGGCGACTGGGATACCGCCGTCTGGCCCGTCTACCATACCTATACTCAAACTGGGAGTTATATCGCCACTTTGTGGGTCGAGGATATCTACGGCAAGGACGACGAGACTATGGTGATTGTAGAAGTGCCCGCACCATGATCTGGAATTGACGGTTTTTGGGAAGCCTCTTTGAAGTAAGGTATGTTGCGAAGAAGATAAACCATGTGAAACGCGACGGAGATACAAAACGGGGATTCCAGCGTCTCAACTTATGCGACCCTGATGACGGGGACGGGGTAACCAAAGTTGGCGGAGCACACCTCCTTCAGAAACTTCACATTTCTGGGGGAGGTGAAAGATCTCTTCGAAATGTGTGAAGCACGCCGCACTGGAAGTATGGGGACTGCTTTACGAATTTCAGTGAGGGAGTGCCCATGAAGGGATGAGGGGTCGATCATCCCGCGAAGTCAATTTCACTTCCTTGTGTCAGCCCTCAAATTCCAAATCATGGAGGTTTGAGGAGGCGGGAGCAACCGGATGTCCCCACGTTTCAGGCGAGATAATTGCTCATTCGAGGTCTCTTCACTGCTGAACCTCTTCTAGTAAGGCCTATTGAAGAGATGAAATGGTCAGTTTATGTCCCGTATACCCCTTGAGTTGAGCTTTGTACTCGGCGACTGCCGTGGGGTGAATGATGCCGATCTTCTGAGCCCTTTTATTTTCTATGGTCAAGTCTGCATCCAATCGCGTATTGTGGACCTTATCGTGAATGACCCCCGTGGACGGGACGACGTGGATTCCGACGCGATGGTGATGTAATGGCCGGGACGAGGAGAAAAAGAAAGCAAAGCCCGATAATGGGCCAATCGCCGAGATCCATGTATGGGGTCCGTCGAAAGTGGAGTGGAATTTTCAGGGTGAGTACCCCCTTTTTCACCTTCGGGAGAGTCCCGAGGGGGCGGCCGTCAGGCCCGAATCCCCCGGTGATCCCGGTGATCGCCGCCTGCAGGAAAACTCTCCCCGTCTCGGCCGCCCTTAACGCCCCACAGGCGAAGTGTTCCCAGAGGATCCGCGAGGCCCCGAACCAAGAGTCGTTGGTGAGGACGAGGATGACCTCTGCCCCGTCACGCGCGAGGGCCTGGGTGAATCTAGGGAACTGAGATTCCGAGCAGATTAGGATTCCGTAGCGGCCGAAGGCGGTGAGCCCCTCCCCTCGGGAAATCTCCCGGGGCAGGAATTTTTCGACGAGCTTTTTCAGGCCTAGCCGCTCCCACAGCCACCGCAGGGGAAGGTACTCGCCGAAGGGGAGGAGGCGGACCTTGCGGTGGATGATCTCGACCTCGCCTAAGGGACGAAGGAGGAACGCGGTATTGTAGAAGCGTCCCCCGTCCAAATCCCAACTCCCGAGGAGGAGTGGCACCCCCAGGCGCTGGGCTTCCCCGCGAAAGGCGGAGAAGAGGGATGGCTCTTGTCGCAGGATCACGGGAAGGACGTCCTCGGGGAGGACGATGAGATCGGCGTCCTCCGGGACCGTCGCGAGGAGCGCCTCGTAGCGATGGAGGAGTTCTGCGGGGGAGACTCTCATGCGCTCCTCGGCGGTGATCCCTGGCTGAACTAAGGCCACTTTCAACTCGCCATGGGGATCGGGCGCGTCCCAGGTGAGGGCCAGCGCTCCGAGTGTTAGGGGACCGGCAGCGGCCACCGCGAGCCATCTCCGCTTCTGTGTGAGGAAAAGCGCTGCCGCCGAGGCGTTGGTCGCCGCCACGGCGAGCGCGAGGAGCCAGGGGCCTCCGAATGCGACCGTGCGGATGAGGAAGGTCCCCGCGAACACGAGGGGGGTGGTCCCGAGGGCGATGCCCCAGGGACCACTGGCGCGCAGGAGCTCAAGGAGGACCCAGAGCCCGACGAGCCGAGGGACGCCCCCCCGCACGGCGAGCGCCCCGAGGAGTGCCCCCCAGGCCACCCCGAGGAACCCGACACTGCCGAACGCGAGGACCGCCCCGGCCGTGCCGGCGACGATCCGGAGCTCCAGGAGCCCCATGGCCTCCAATAGGAAGAAGGTGAGGCCGAAGACGCCCCCGACGATGGCCCCACGGCCGCGGCGCGTTTCCCCAAGCAGCGCGGCGAAGAGGGGCACCAACGCGAACCAAACGAGGCCCCCCCATTCCGGGAAGAACGAAGCCCAGAGGAGGAGGGCACTCACCATGGCACCACTGAGCTTTAGCGGGAACACGGCCTCGGCGATTATAATGCTCTCTGTCATGCATCCTGTCTTTGTCCGGATCGGCCCGCTCGAGATCCGGTACTATGGGCTGATGTACCTCATCGCATTCGTGGTGGGGTTCTTTCTCATCCGCAGCGAGGTACGCCGTCGCGGGCTGCCGCTGTCCACCGAGGATCTCCTGGACATCCTCCTCGTGACGATACCCCTGGGGCTTTTGGGGGCCCGGATCTACTACGTGCTCTTCCGCCTCTCCTTCTTTCTCTCCCATCCCGCCGAGATCCCTGCCATCTGGCACGGGGGACTCGCCATTCACGGAGGGCTTCTGGGCGGGGCACTGGGCCTCTGGATCGGGTCCCGGTGGAAGAGGGTGTCCCTCTGGGAGCTTGCGGACTGCGCTGTCCCCGCGGTGATTCTGGGGCAGGCCCTGGGACGGATCGGGAACCTCATGAATGGGGACGCCTACGGCCTCCCCACGACGCTTCCCTGGGGTATCGTGTTCCCCCCCGAATCCCCCGCGGGACAGGCCTTCCCCGGGACCCCCCTCCACCCCACGATGATCTATGAAATGATGGGGAACCTCCTCATCTTCGGGTTGCTTTGGCGGCTCAGGCTACGTCCCGCTAAGCCGGGGTTCCTCACCGCGGTTTACTTCATGGGGTATTCGGTGGTGCGTGGTTTGGTGAGCCTTGTGCGGGGGGACTCACTCTGGCTCGGCCCGATCCGCGCGGCCCATGTGGCAAGCTTTCTCCTCTTGCTCGGGTTCGGGGCGTGGCTCCTCCGGGGTCGGTTGTGGGAGCTGGAAGAGAGGGGACCGGCATGAGACGACTGATAGTGTGGACATCGGTCATCATCGTCCTCGGGGTTTTGGCCGTGGGCGAGACGGTGCTCTCTCTACCGGAGGGATGGGCCAAGGCGGTGGCGATCTCCCCGGACGGGGAAGTGCTGGCCGTGGCCACTACGGGCGGGGTATATCTCTTCTCCCTCCCCGCTTTGGCCGCCCTCTCCGGGCGCGTGGACCTCGAGGTCGCGGAAGCATTGGAGAGGCTCCCCTTGGAGGGCTACGTCCACGCCGTGGACTTCTCGCCCGACGGGCGCAGCCTCGCCGCGGGCGGATGGTCCGTGGCGCTGGTTTGGGACCTGGAGCGTGCCGAGCCCGGCGTGGCGGTAGAGGTCCAAGGGTTCGTCCATGCCCTCGCCTTCGCCCCGGACGGGAAGCTCCTCCTCGGGCTCTCCACCGGTGAGGTCCTCCTCTGGGACCCCGCGAGGTCCGAGGCCATCTGGAAGAAGAGCCTCCACGGGGGCGCGGTATGGGGAGTGGCCGCGTCCCCGGACGGGGAGCTCGCCGCCTCCGGTGGGGCGGGGAAAGGCGCTCTCTTTAGGCTGGCGGACGCCGAGGTCCTGTTTGAGTTCCCGGGACACGCCTGGGACGTGGAGTTCACCCCGGACGGATTCCTGCTCGGGATCGGCGCGGGTAAAGTCTTCAAGGTCTACGACACCGCCACCAGGTTCACCTACTTCTCCGCCCAGCGTCACCACGGCTGCATCTGGGGTGTCGCCTTCTCCCCGGACGGGCGGTTGGCGGCAACCGCTTCCCTCGACGGGACGGTACGGCTTTGGGATGTGGTCGGGGGAGAGGACCTCCTCGCCCTCGGCGAGGGCGAGGAGTCCATGGAGGACGTCGATCTCCGCGGAGAGTACCTTGTCGCTTGCCGCAAGGACGGCCTCGTCTACATTTGGCGGCTTTCTGAACTGCTCGAGAACGATGAGGGCTAACCCGGTACGCGAGGCGGTGTGGTGGATCGTGGAACGGGCCCATTGGGTCTCACTGGATTTCGACGCCCTAAGGAAGTTGGCCGACGAGCTCGTGAAGGAGGGGACTCCATCCTGGCCCCGGGAATACCACTTCGTCGGAGAGGAAGAGCTCACTCTCCGGTACCTCCTCGTCCTCGATGCCCTGAACTTCTGCTTCTGGCCAGGTAAGGGGAGTTGGTATATCGAGGGGCCGGGAGGAGAAAGACTCGACGGCTACTACGCCCTCGCCTACGGCCTCAAGCGCGCCGCCGAGCGTTTCCCCGAGTTCTTCGAGCCGGGGCACCTGGCCGCCCTCTCGGAGAAAGGACTCCGGGAAGTGCTCGGCGATATTCCCCTACTCCCCGCCCGGGTCCGGATCGCCCGCGAGGTGGGACAGGCACTCCTCCGGTTCGGGTCGGCGCGGGCGTTTTTCGCGGTGGGGAGCTGCGCGGGGATTGTAGAGCGGGCCACGGCCCACATGCCCTCCTTCCGCGACGCCGCCCTGTACCGGGGCCGCTGGGTCCCCTTTTACAAGCGGGCCCAGATCCTCTGCTCCGATATCCACGGCGCCTTCGGGGGGGAGGGCCCCGGTGCCCTTTCGGACCTGGACTGGCTCACCGCGTTCGCGGACTACAAACTTCCCCAACTCCTCCGGGCCCGTGGGGCCCTCGGGCTACATCCGGCCCTGGCCGCGCGCATCGACGGCCATGAGGGGATCCCCGCGGGTTCCGATGAAGAGGTCGAGATCCGCGCGGCCACCGTGCAGGCGGTGGAACTCCTGGTGGAGGAGCTTTCGCGCCTCGGGCGCTGTGTACGGGCGTTCGAGGTCGACTGGTTGCTGTGGAACCTCTCCCAGGGGAGGGACTTCCCCTTCCCCTACCACCGGACCCGAACCATCTTCTACTGATGGAGTTCCGCATCGAGGCGCGGGATCCTCGGAGCGAGGCCAGGACCGGAACCATCATCACCGCCCACGGGCGGGTGGAGACCCCGGCGTTCGTGGCGGTAGCCACCCGGGCCACGGTGAAGGCCCTCTCCGTCGACGACCTGCGGGAGATCGGCGTCCAGATCCTGATCGGGAACACATATCATCTGGTGCTCCGCCCCGGGGCCGAGCTAGTGGGGGATCTCGGGGGCCTTCACCACTTCTCCGCCTGGGACGGCCCGTGGATGACCGACTCCGGCGGGTTCCAGGTCTTCTCCTTAGGCGCGGGGATGGAACACGGGGTGGGGAAGATCGCCCCCATCTTCCCCGGTGAGGAGATACCCCGGCCCAAGGGGGAGTCGCTCGTGCGGGTGGAGGAGGAGGGCGTATGGGTGAAATCGCTCCTCGATGGAAGCTGGATCCACTTCACCCCGGAGGGGGTGATCCGCTGGGAGAGGCTTCTGGGGGCGGACATCATCCTGCCCCTCGATGAGTGCACCTCCCCCTTCCACGATCGGGACTACACCACCCGGGCCATGGAGCGGACCCACCGCTGGGCCGAGCGGGCCCTCGCGGCCTTTGAGAAAACCAGGGATATAGGTCCCAACCCACATCAGAAAATCTTCGGGATTGTCCAAGGTGGGGCCTACGAGGACCTGCGGCGCCGTTCCGCTCGGGTGATCGGCGGGATGGGCTTTTCCGGCTTCGCCATCGGGGGCTCGCTGGGCCGCTCCAAGGAGGACATGTACCGAGTGCTCGAGTGGACGATCCCGGAGCTCCCCCCCGAGCGGCCCCGTCATCTCCTCGGGATCGGGACGGTGGGGGACATCGTGGAGTCGGTGGTGCGGGGGATCGACATGTTCGACTGCGCCGCCCCCACTCGGATGGCGCGGAACGGGACGCTCCTCTGCGTCGAGGAGGAGGGTTTCCGCTTGCACATAAAGTCCGCGCACTTCCGCCGTGACGGGCGTCCTATCGAGGAGGGATGTGACTGTCCCACCTGCCGGCGCTACTCACGGGCCTTCCTCCACCACCTCTTCCGCTGCGGGGAGCTCACGTACTATCGCCTCGCCACCCTCCACAACCTGCGGTTCATGGTACGCCTGATGACCCGCATCCGCCACGCCATTCGTGCGGGCCGTACCCCAAGCCCTCCGGAGCTCCTCGGAGGATGAACTCTTGACGGTCATCTGTCGGCCGTTCAGGGTTGACCTAATATGACCTCGGCGAGGATGTCGTGATGAGAGGAAAATTGGCGCTCGCAGGGATGTTTTTTTCAGCAATTCTTGCCATCTACGGGCACGATATTCGTCTTTTCCTAGTTTCTATCCCCGGCATTCCCCAGGATGTTCGGGCCTCAGATGGATCCTTTGCGGACAAGGTGCGCGTAGGTTGAACCGAAAGCGACAACGCGACCTTCTCGTGTGGACGCCAAGGAGGGAGGGTTATCGAGGGATCGGCACCGCCTCTCAGACGGTGTTCGGCGACACGAGCGTCGTGTCCGGGATCGCCCATTGGTACAAGGTTCAAGCCTGTAACAGCGGAGGATGTAGCACCATGTCCACGGCGGACTTCGGGTTCGCGGGTGAACTCCAGAGACAGGTCCCCCCATCGGCAATCCCGGGTCTAGGGGCCTAGGATGGGACCCTATACCGACATGGCGCGGATAAATTGGGACGAGGCGGCGGAAAGCCGTCCTGTACAAGGTCTACCGCACGTTGGACCCCAAGGGCGAATTCCCCCATATTGGTCGGACCTCCAGTCCTCCCTACGATGACACCGGTATGCCCTGGGGCGACCTATTGGTACCGCATCAGAGCTTGTAACCGAATGGGTCGCAGCCCCTTCTCCGATGCGGACGCTGGATACGCCGCGGCCGACCGGGAAGGCGGCGAGGAGCAGGTGACCGGTATCCCCGGGAACGCGACCGCCCCCTAGGAGGAGTACATGGACAAGGTCGGCGTAACCTGGGACGCGGTTTCAGGGGGGCGTTATATTACTAGCTCTTCCCTTCCACAACCGAGGGGGTTACACACGGATAGCCGAGACGGGAGGCGCTTCCTGTGGTGACGTCGACGCGGCCGCCAGTGCAGTCGACCCGTGGCGAACGCGGAGAGTTACAAGGTTTACCGGGATACGAGCTCCACGGACACCTTCAGCGCATGCATCACGGGGTGCACCACGGTGCGGTCCCAGTCTTCATATCTTGACGTCACCGCTTCGCCCGGCGTTTACTATTGGTACCGTGGTGCCGCGTGCAGCGAATGCCTCTGTTGCGTTCCTTACAGCGGATGCAGCGGCTCTTGGCGCCCGAGCGGGGGTTCGGTCGCGTCTCCCCTCGGCATCCCGGCGGGCAACAGATAACCCTAAATGCTACCCAGGTGACCACCTCGTGAACGAAGGCGGGCAACCCTCCAGACGATCCCGTGCAGGGTTACAAGATATACCGTGCCATGGTCGAGGACGATGACTACCAGAAGATCGGGGAGACCGCGGAGTTAACCTTTATAGACACCCCTCCCAACCGGGGAAGACGATCACCTACTATTGTCGGGTAAAGGCCGGCAACCAGTGGCACTGTGGCTCGATATCGGACGCGATCGGTGTGACTTTGAGGGATGAACACCTCCAGAAGTGCGCCGAAAAAGAGGGCCAGGTAAACCCGTCCCTCTTTTACATGGGCGGCAGCTATCCCTTCCGTCTTCTTCCGTCAGCGGTTGATGTAGAGGGAGTAGGGCATTACCGGACGGACTATTTCAGGAACTAAAGTCTTTTGATGAGTGGAGACCGAAGTAATCCAGAAATTCCTCGGTCACCTCGAGGACCCTCGTATTTCCATCCTTCTTCGCACGAACGAAGCCCCGCTTGACCAAGTTCTTGATGTGAGCATAGGCGCGTTGGCCTCGAATACGCACCACCTCTGCTTGCTTTATGGGGCCGCGGTATGCGATCAATGCCAGGGTTCGGAGCTCCGGCTCGGGAATATCTCCCCCGGGGGCAAAGGGGCGCACTATATCGACGTATTCCTCCAGGAGTTCGAGGATGTATCCGCCGGACTTTTGTACTAGCCGGTAGGGTTTCCCCATCCGCTCTAGTTCTGTCGCGATTTCCTCCAGAGCCGCATAGGTCTCGCTATCGGTGAGGCCCAAAACCCGGGACAGCTCTGCTAATGTGAGGGGCCTCGTGGCCACGAAAAGTGCGGCCTCAACGACGGTCTTTGCGCTTCTTCCCATGATCCGGGACCTTCACGATGAGTTCTCCGAGGAACCTCTTCTGGGTGAGGACCACCTTCCCTTCGGCGTCCAGGTGTAAGAGTTCCATAAACCGTGCTACCGCCTCCGCTGGGTCGTCCCCTGAAAGGAGCATTCGGAATGGGATATCGCGTTTCCCGTTTACCAGGGAGAGGAGTTTTTTGAGGAGCCTCCGTGCCCGAACGGTGAAAGGCTCCCCTTGGGGGAGCGGCACCTCCTCGGCCCGTCTCTGGGGCTTCGCTTTTCGTTTGCGCTTCTCCTGAGCCAGGGCTGCCCGGAGAGCCTCCTCGAGCTCCGCCAGCGTTACCTTTCGCCGCGGACGCCGCACCAAGGGAAGTCGGAACTCCGGCGCGATATATACTCCATCTTCGGGGAAATACTCGGCCTCCTCGGCGGCCGCGAGGAGAGCCTCCCCGGTTTCTTCGTGTCTGCTCCCATTTCCATCGTGGCCATTCGTCTCGCGGAGGATCTCCGACTTGAGCCGCAAAAGCACCGAGCCCACGAGGACCATGCGCCCCGGGACCTCCAACTCCAGGGCGTGCAGATCAGCGAGGTACTTCCGGAACCGGCGCACGAGCTCCACTAGGTCGATGTCCCAGGGGTCCATGTCTGCCGTCAAAGCCTTGAGGATCACTTCCCAGTCTGCGCGTGTCAACCGCTCCGGAGAGATATCAATGTGCATTTCCCACCAACTCCAACGCTAGAACCCTGGAGGAGCCATTACGCATGGTCACTCCATACACCCGGTCCGCATGCCGGATAAGCTCTTCGTTATGAGAGATCACAATCACCTGAGCCTCGCGGGCAATCTCCCGCAAGAGCCCCGCTAGCCGTTCTGAGTTCGGTTTGTCCAGCGCCGCGTCCACTTCGTCGAAGAGGTAAAAGGGGGCGGGTTTGCCCTCTGAGAGGGCGAGGACGAAAGCGATGGCTACCAGGGTCTTCTCGCCGCCGGAGAGGGCGTCCAGGAGTTTCGGCTCCTTTCCCGGGGGGCGGGCCTGGATGAGGAGGCCGGAGGAGAGGTCCCCGGGGGCCTCGAGAGAAAGCTTCGCTTCCCCTCCTCCGAAGAGTTGCTTGAACCGTCGATCGAGTTCCACCGAGACCGCCTTCAACGTAGCGAGGAATTTCTCCTTCTTGCGGCGCTCGATCTCCCCTATCAAGTTCTCGATCTCTTTCTTTTCCCGCTCCAGGGTGAGGACGCGCTCCTTGAACGCTTGGAATTCGGCGAGGTAAGCCTCGTACTCCTCGATCGCCCGCATATTGACGGGGCCGAAAGAACTCAGCGTGTTTTCCAGTTCTCGCAGGCGAGCTTGCAAGGCGCTCACAGAGCCCTTGGCCGGCTCTTCGGGCTGAGCGGCCTCGCCGATCGCAGCGAGCTTCCCCTGAATCTCACCGAGTTCGCGCTCGTGGCGGGCGATCATACCCCGGGCGCGCTCCAGGGCGCGGTAGATCTCCCTGCGCTTCTCCCGAAGCTCGGAGAGTTCACTCTCCTTACGGGAACGAGTCTTCTTTCTGTGAGCCTGGCGGAGCGTCGCTTGATGGAGATCCTTCTCGGCCCCGGCGAGTTCGCGGCGCAGCCGCGCAATCTCCCCTCGCAATCGTGAGAGATCCCCTTTCGCGCGCTCGATTTGGGCCATCTTCCCCGAAAGGTCAGGCCCTTGGTACGCGCGCTTCCTGCGGAATCCGCCGCTTATTGCCCCGCCACGTTCGAGGAGGTCGCCGTCCAGACTCACTGCCCGCACCCCCAGGACGTCCTGCAGGACCTCTAGGGATTCCACCACCAGCGTGTCGGCGAGGACATAGCGAAAAGCGGATTTAACCTCCTCATCACAGGAGATGAGGTCTACGAGGACCCCGATGACGCCCCTCCGTCCCAAGAGTTCCTTGGCCCTCTTAGTGACCGGTGGAGGCACGAGCTTATCCAGCGGGAGGAACCGGGCGCGGCCGATTTCGTTCTGTTTCAGGTACTGGACACATCGGAGCGCAACGTCGCGCGTCGATACGACCACGTCGTGAGCATGTCCCCCCAGGGCCGCTTCCAGCGCAACCTCCAGGTCCCCAGGCACCTCGCCGAGCTCCCCTAGGGCCCCGATCACCCCGTTCCACTCCAAGGAAAGGATTTCCTGTACGGCCTCGGGGTGACGGCGCGGGGGTGGGGTGAACCGCTTGAGCTCCTCTAAGGCTTCGGTTAAAGAACGGATCTCGCGCTCCTTGGCCTTTGTCTCCGCCTCCTTGGCGGTCAGTTCCCCTCGGAGCCGCTCCACCCGTTGGACGAGCTGCAGGACCTCGAGTTCAGGATCGCCGGCCTCAGGATCGTTTTCCTTTTCCTTGAGCTCCCACTCGATCTCTTCGACCCTGCGGTCGAGCTCGGATACCTCTTGGGCGAACCTTTCTGCCTCTCGACGGTAGTGGAGAAGCTCTTCCTTGAGCCTAGCCTCGGCCTCCTTCAGTTCGCGAAAGCGGAGGTACTTGAGGGTGGCGAGGACCCGGTCACGCTCTGCCTCAAGTTCCTTGTACTTGAGGGCTGCTTCCCTTTCTTTGTGAAGCTCCACCAAGTGGCGGCGGCGCTCGGCGAGGAGAATCCGCGATGCGTTCAGGCGTTCTTTCACCTGGGCGAGCTCTGCAATGGCCTTTGCCTTGCGCTCCTCGTAGGAAGCGATCCCGGCCACCTCCTCGATCAACTCCCGGCGGCGTCTGGGAGAACGCTCGAGGACCTCCGTGACCATTCCCTGCTCCACGATGTAATATCCGCCGGGCTCAATATCGGCCAAAGAAAGGAGCTTCTCCACGTCTCCCGCCGCCGTTACCTTCCCCATGATCCGATAGGTGGAAGAAGAGGCGGTAATGCGGCGTGAGATCATCACCTCGTCGGTGTGGGAAGGCAGAAGCTCGTCGAAGGTCCCGGAGGAGTTGTCGAGGACCAGGGAGACCTCGGCTTCGGGCACCGTCTCCCCTTTGGGGCTCGTGTAGAGGAGGTGTTCGATCTTCCCCGCCCGCAGGGCCCGAGACCGGTACCCCATGACGAAGGTGATCGCGTCCAGGATGTTGGACTTCCCGGTCCCGTTCTCTCCCACGATGGCGGTGAAGCCGGGATAAAAGGGGATGGAAGTTTTTTTGCCGAAGGACTTGAACCCCGCGATGGTGAGCCGCTTGATGTAGGTTCTCATAGTTCCTCAAAGAGGGGAAACTGGAAGACCTCCGCCTTCCCGAGGGCCCCTTCCTTTTTGACCTCATCATGCGCTTCCCCGCTAGGCCTTTCGGGAGGGGCATCCGCTATGGGTAACTCGTGTTTTCGAACACACGGGAGCCGCTTCAGCATATCCTCACTCGCCCTCCGGAAGTTGTGTAATGACTATAACACTTGTGGCTTGAGACAGCAAAAAGGGGAGGGAATTGGTATCCCTCCCCCGTGGGCCCAACCTCACCCTCCGGTGCCTCCGAGGAAGTAAAGGGCCAATGAGCCCAATGCTACGAGCAGGGCGAGGATCGCCATTCCCTGGGCTCCTCCCAAAGCGCCCTGAAGTTCTTGGATTTTGGCATCGGTGTCACTTTGGAATGCCGCGAAGGAAGCCTCTAGGGCATCCATTCGGGCACGAACGTCGCCCATCTGTCCCTCGAGGTAAGCGATTCTCCCCGAGAGATCGGCCAGAGAGGCCTCGAAACCCCCGACCTTGGCACGGTTGTTCTCGATCTTGGCTTGCAGGGCTTGCACCGCCTGTTCCAGGGCGAGGACGCGGCGCTGGAGGTGTCCGAGGTCTTGATCCTCCAGGCGCTTGATGCGTTTCTCGTGATCGGCCACCTGGGCGGCAATTTGGCCCTGCTTCGCCTTGAGCTCATCGATAACAGCTTTGATGTCCTTTTCGAGCTTCATATAGAGTTCATTGATCTTGGCAGAGTTAGTGGAGATGGCATCGGCGAGAGCCTTGGCCGTCTCCTCTAAGGAAGCGACCCGATCCGAGAGCCCCGGTACTTGGTCGCAGATCATCTTGAGCTGGATGATCTTCGACCCGAGGTCCTTGAGTTGGGCCGTCAAGGCCTGGTATTTGGCGTTGAGCTCTTCGTCTTCGGCGTTCAATGCTGCAATAGCGCCCTTGAGCTCGGTAATGAAGGCCGAGAAGAATTCGATCACCTCGCCAAAGGCTGATTCCATGAGGGTGATCTCTTCCCCGGCCGGTGGGAGGGCTTCCCCGGAGGGCTCTTCGACCTTCTGGGCGAAGGCCGCGAACCCGAGGCTCACCCCCACCAAAGCCAACATGAAGATTCTTTTCATATCCACAACCCCCTCCTTTCACACGGGCGTCGCCCCCAGCCTAAGCACAAGATCTCAGGCCAACACGGGAAGATGGGTTGTGGGTGAGGCCGGTTTGTCGCAACCTTTATGGACAGATGTCCAAAAGAGTGGGAAGGGAGCTGCGGGTACGTTTCGCGCCGAGCCCGACGGGGTACCTCCACGTTGGAGGAGCACGGACGGCGCTATTCAACTGGCTCTGGGCGAGAAGGGAAGGTGGGGTTTTCGTCCTGCGGATAGAGGATACTGACGTTACCCGCTCCGAGCGCCGTTTCGTGGAGGGGATCCTGAAAGCCCTGAGTTGGCTCGGGCTCGATTGGGACGAACTCTATTACCAATCTGGACGTCTGGATGTATACCGCGCTTATGCAGAGAGACTCCTTCGGGAGGGGAAGGCTTATCGTTGCTTCTGCACCCCGGATGAGATCGCCCAGAGGCTGAAGGGACTGAGGGGCGTGGAGTACGACGGCCGCTGCCGCGATCTTTCCCCGGATCAAGTGGAAAAATATCTCGCTGAGGGGCGAAAGCCCGCGGTGCGGTTCATCGTCCCCGAGGAGAAAAAGCACACCGCGTACCTCGATTTCCTTCGGGGGGAAATCGAGTTCAAACGCCTTACAACTGGAGACTTCGTCATTATGAAGTCTGACGGTACCCCGGCCTACAACTTTGCCTGCGTGGTGGACGACTACGAGATGGGAATCACCCATGTGTTGCGGGCTGAGGATCACATCTCCAATACTCCCAAACAGATCTGGCTGTACGAAGCTTTGGGTTGGGAGCCCCCTGAATTTGGCCACCTCTCCATGATCCTCGGCCCCGATAAGAGAAAGCTCTCCAAGCGTCACGGGGCGACTTCTGTAGAAGAGCTCCGAGATCATGGGTTCCTGCCCCAGGCGGTGGTTAATTACCTCGCGCTCCTCGGTTGGTCCCATCCCGAGGGAAAGGAAATCCTTTCTCTGGAGGAGCTGGTCGAGGCGTTCTCCCTTGAACGGGTGACACTTTCGCCTCAGATTTTCGATTTCGAACGCCTGCGTTGGTTCAATCGCAAGCATCTTGCCCGGCTCCCCTCCGGAGAGCTTCTTCAGGCCGCCGAGCCCTTTCTCAAGTGGCTCGGGGAGGAGGCCCTCGCGGACAGGGAAAAGCTTACCAAGGCCCTGGGGCTCGTCGTCCCATCCGTTTCGACGCTCTCCGAGCTCGTGGGGCACCCGGACCTCATCGCCCTCTTCCGACGCCCCACGCTCTCGAATGAGGTCCTGAACGAGTTGTCCCAGGGAAAAAAATTGGAGGTTCTGGAGAAAATCGTCGCGCGGCTTCCCTCCCGGCTCACGCGGGACGATCTCCGTCCCCTAGTCAGAAAAGTGGCCGCGGAGCTTGGGCTCAAGCCCAGGGACGTTTTCCATCCTCTGCGGTTAGCCCTCACCGGACGCGATAAGGGGCCGGAGCTCGCGGCGGTCTGTGAAATCCTCGGGACGGAAGAAGTGCTCGCTCGGCTCTCGCAAGCGCTTGCAACCACGAAGTCCGAGCGATAAATTGGGGGTCCTTTTCGTTTTGGGTCACAACGAGGGAAGGAGGGGATAGATGACAGCTCTGATTGTGGTAAGCGGTCTGATTTCACTCCTCGCTTTGGGAAGCGCGGCCTACTACAACGCATATGTGGCCCGCCAACCCCGTGGAACGGAGCGGATGAAGGAGATTCAGGGCTACATCCGCGAGGGTGCCATGACCTTTATGTTCGAAGAAGCCAAGCACATGACCATCGCTATCATCGTCATCGGGGTCATCCTCTGGATCCTCTTCTACTGGGAGGTGGCGCTCTCCTTCTGGATCGGGGCTTTCTTCTCTATGGCGGCGGGGTTCATCGGGATGAACGCCGCCACCCTCTCCAATGCCCCGACCACGGAGGCGGCAAGGAGATCCCTGAAAGATGCTCTACGGGTCTCCTTTTCTGGAGGGAGTGTCATGGGGCTCGCGGTGGCGGGCCTCGCCTTGGGTGGACTTCTGATCGTGCTGGCGCTTTTCCGCCGCGAGTTCGATCCCGCCAACCTCGCCATTCACACTAAGTACCTCTTCGGGATAAAGAGTGCCGGCGTGAACTTTATCAAGGGGGCCTTGCTCGTTTCCGCCTACTCCGCGGGGGCCTCCCTGGTGGCCCTGTTCGACCGCGTGGGCGGTGGAATCTACACCAAGGCCGCTGACATGGCCGCTGATATCGTGGGGAAGGTAGAGGCCAAGATCCCAGAGGACGACCCCCGGAACCCCGCCACCATCGCCGATAACGTGGGCGACAACGTGGGCGACGTGGGTGGCCTCGGTGCTGACCTCCTCGAGTCATTCATCAGCTCCATCATTTCTGTGATCGTCATGGCCCTTTACATCTATGTTGGTCGCAACAACCTCGGGATCGGGGACATCCTCGCCAAGTTCGGACTCTCCACCGACGTGGGGGTGGCCCAGTACTGGTGGCTGATCCTACTTCCGGTCCTGATGGTGGCCGGGGGGACCTTCGCGTCATGGCTCGGGATCCTCTACATCCGCTCGCGAAGCGGCGAGGATCCTCAACGGGCATTGATGGACGGCCTCGTCATCTCGGCGACCTTGACCGCCATCTTCGCCCTGCTCATCTCCTGGCTTTCGCCCACGAACTTCGTCCCCTTCTTCACGGTACTACTCGGGCTCGCGGCCGGGGTCGCCATCGGCAGGCTCTCGGAGTATTACACCTCCTACAAGTACAAGCCCACCCTGGAACTCGCCAAGGCGAACCAGGCGGGGCCCGGAGTGGGAGTGGCGAGCGGCTTGGCGGTGGGTATGCTCTCCACTTTCTGGCCGGTCCTGGTGATCGTTGGGGCCACGGTACTGGCCTACTACATCGGGGACCTCCTCGGCGTGGCCTTCACCGCCGCGGGGATGCTTTCCTTCGTGGGGATGAACGTCTCCATCGATTCCTATGGCCCGGTGGCCGATAACGCAGGTGGGATAGCCACTATGGCCGAACTCCCCAAGGAGGTTCGGGAACGTACCGACCAACTCGATGCCGTGGGGAATACCACCGCTGCCATCGGAAAGGGCTTCGCCATTGGCTCCGCGGCCTTCGCGGCTTTGGGACTTATCGCCTCGTACCTGTGGTCCGCCATCGGTTCGGCGGAGCAGGTGCTCCCGCCCCAGGTCCCCCTGATCGGTGACATCCATCCCTCTCTCTCCCCCATTGGACAACTCATCACGGTCGGTCCTTGGGTGATCGGGGGCTTAATCGTGGGGGCCATGCTCCCTTACGTGTTCTCGTCGATCCTCATCCGGGGGGTTACCCGCACTGCAGACGTTCTGGTCCTGGAGATCCGGCGCCAGTTCAAGGAGAATCCGGACATCCTCACGGGTGAGACTGTGGCCGACTACAAGCGCTGCATCTCCATCACCGCCGGGGGAGCCCTGAAGAACATGACCCTTCCCGCCATGATCGCGGTGGTGACGCCCCTCTTCGTGGGGATCGTGTTCGGGCGGTACGCCCTGGCAGGATTGCTCTTCGGAGCACTGCTCTCCGCGATCCAGCTCGCCATCTTCTGCGCCAACGCCGGGGGGGCCATGGATAACGCCAAGAAGTACATCGAGCTCGGACACCACGGGGGCGAAGGGTCTGAGGCGCACGCGGCCAGCGTGGTGGGAGACACCGTGGGCGACCCGCTCAAGGACACCGTGGGCCCGTCCCTCGACATCCTCATCAAGCTGATGTCGGTGATCTCATTGCTGTTTGCCTCCCTCTTCCCTGTGAACCCGCTATTCATGTGAAGGAAGCCCACTTCGGATAAGGGAAGGGGCGCCGCTAGCGGC
>Ga0180845_106_pt1 | contig 40281 bp, 53 predicted proteins | sample Deesub1362B_J571_FD_124295 | JGI IMG/M metagenome (GOLD analysis project Ga0180845, IMG submission 124295) | Candidatus Acetothermia bacterium JdFR-48 | reverse complement strand
CCGCCTGCATGAAGTGGGAGTCGCTAGTAATCGCGGGTCAGCTACACCGCGGTGAATACGTACTCGGGCCTTGTACACACCGCCCGTCACACCAACCGAGTGGGGGGTACCTGAAGTCGCCCGAAGAGGGCGCCGAAGGTATTCTCCGCGAGGGGGGTGAAGTCGTAACAAGGTAGCCGTAGGGGAACCTGCGGCTGGATCACCTCCTTTCTAGGGAGCAAACTTTGCGACCTAGCCGGCCTTCGGCGGGGCTGGTCGCCCGTCTTCCTCCTGTCCAGAGGACATCCGTCCCCAAGGTTCGGGGACTTTTTTCTTCTTCTTTTCCCACCCTCTCCTCATCCTTTTGCACCAACTTTCCTTCGTCTCTAATCCCCTCCCCCGTATCCTTCGGGCGCCATGCCGAGCGTACAGCTTAAGAACCCACTGGAAGCGTTGGAATCACTCTTTTCTAAGGGAGAACGGGAACTGTATCGGGATCGGGAAGTAGTCTATTATCCTGGGGTCGCCAGTGACTCCCTCTTCTACATCGAGTCCGGCCACGTCAAGATTTCTCATCTTGACACGAGCGGGAAGAGGCTCGTGTTGGGGCTGCGCGGCCCTGGAGAGCTGGTGGGCGAGGGCGCCCTCATGGGGGAGGAGCGACGGCGCCACCTCGTGCAGACCTTGGGAGATACGCTGCTCGTACGCCTGGACAGAGAGCTTGTGGCCTCCTGGATGCGTCGCCACCCAGAGGCTTCCTCCTATTTTCTGCGATGGCTCTACGAAAAGATCGTGGAGCTAGAGGAACTCTTGGTGGATCTGGCGTTCCGGGATATCCAATCCAGGCTCTCACGCAAGCTCCTACAGCTCTCCCAGGAGTTCGGCGTGCGAACCGAGGACGGGGTTCTCATCGGGTGTCGGCTCACCCACAAAGACCTCGCCGAAATGATCGCTTCCGCCCGGGAGAACACAACTCTTGCCCTGAACCGGCTGGAACAAGAAGGAATCGTAGACAAAGGCAGATACAGGATCGTTGTCAAGAACGAAGAGAGCCTGAAGCGGAAGTGTCAGATGGGATGAAGCCCTTGCTCAGTGCCCTCGATCTGAGGCACGGGCGAGGGCTTTTTCTATTTCGGAAGAGAGCTTATCCAGCGCTTCCTTTAGTCTCTCCTCGTTTGGCCCTTCGACGAGGAGCCTGATCAGGGGCTGTGTCCCCGAGGGTCGCACCACCACCCGCCCTCCATCCCCTAAAAGTTTTTCCACCTCCGTAATCACGTTCCGCACTTCTTCGGTAGCGAGGACCTCTTCCCTGAACTTACCCGCTGCGATGTTCCGCCGCAGCTGGGGGTAGAGCGGGACCTCCCTCACCAGTTTGTCTAGGCCGAGCCCCAGACGTGCCAAAGACCGCAAGAGATAAAGGGCAGTGAGGATACCGTCTCCTGTGGGGGCGTACCGCCGGAAGACGATGTGCCCCGAGGGCTCGCCACCGAGATCGATCCCCGTCGCCCGCATCTTCAATGAGACGTTCCGGTCGCCCACGGGAACCCGCACCACCGAAAATCCTCGCCTTCGCAGGTATTCCTCCGGGCCCTTATTGGCGAGGACGGTGAAGACCACTTTTGGGGTCGAGATCTCGCCCCATGAGAGGAGCCAGGGCGCCAGGGCCCCGAGGAGTTGGTCCCCCTCCACCACCTCCCCTCCTGCCGTCACAAACAGGGCTCGGTCGCCGTCACCGTCGAAGGCAACCCCGAGGTCCGCTCCCTCTGCGAGCACCATCTCCCGCAGGGGTTTTAAGTTCATCACCCCCGTAGAGTTAATCCTCCGCCCATCCGGCTCCCTGCCGAAGGCAGTGACCTCCATTCCCAGAGAGGAAAAAATCTCGGGGGCCACGGTCGCCGTTGCGCCGTGGGCACAGTCCAGTACCACCCGAATTCCCTTGCCCCATCCTCTTCCCAGGGAAGAGAGGAGGAATTCCACATAGAGCTCCCGTGCTTCGTGGAATGGGCGAATGACGCCGAGTTCTTCAGCAACACAGCTTCGCTCGAGGTCTTCCTCGATCTGTTGCTCTTCCGCTGGGGAGAGCTTCAGGCCGTCAGGTCCGTAGAATTTGATCCCGTTGTCTTGGGGTGGGTTATGGGAGGCGGATACGACCACCCCGAGGTCTAGCTCCTGCAGGCGCACGAGGTGGGAAATGGCGGGGGAGGGAATCACCTCGGAACTCAAGACCTCACAGCCCGCCTCGGCGAGCCCCGCAGCGCAGGCCGCTTCCAGAGCTGGCCCCGAGACCCGGGTGTCCCGACCGATAAGGGTCTTTCTCGGTTTGAGTACACGCCCCGCGGCGCGGCCAAGCTTGAAAGCGAGTTCTGCCGAGAGCTCTTTCCCCGCAACACCCCTTACACCGTCGGTTCCGAAATACCGCCCCACGGCGGAAGCATTTTACTGCGAATGGCCCCGTGTCAGCGAATCGCCAAGCGCGGTTCCACGAAAAAGTTCTGAAACATGTTTGGGCACTTTTTCATTCGGCAAAAGGGGCCACTCCACTTCTTTGCTCTCCAGGTGCGGGCAGTGGTGGACGACGGTGGTGCGGCCCCTCGGGTTACGGGAGATGACCTCCCCAACGGATCGGCAAGAAAGGCAGCGAAAGATCCGCAAAAATAAAACCGCCTTGAAAATCTGCATACCCGCGATCGCTGTTCATTCGCTATAGACCGGCGGAAGTCGCAAAACCGCTCACAGGGCGGGACGTCTTATATAGGGTAAACTTTGATTAGCGGCCCATGCCGTAACTCACCTTAAAAAGGAGGTAAGGTATGATGAGAGCTCTTTTCTTTTCAACGGTTCTTTTCTCCCTCGGAATTATAGGTTTGGCTCAGGAGGCGGCGGATCTCATTTCCCAAGCGGACACGCTTTTTTTGGAGGTCCAATCCACCGGCTACACTCCCGAGGCACATAGCATCCTGCAGGAAAAAATTCGTCAGGTGATTTCCCTATACGAGCAAGCGTTGGCAGTGGATGAGAACAACATTCATGTCCTCACCGAACTCGCACATGCCTATTACGTCTTGGCCGATGTGTTCGTGGATGAGACGAAGGAAGAGATCAAACTTCACGTAAAAGGCCAAGAGTACGCCGAGCGGGCCTTGCGGGCCGACCCGGATTTCGTGGCGATCGAGAAGAAGGACGGCTTCATCGCTGCGGTCAAGGCCCACGATAACGTGGCCGCCCTCTTCTGGACTTACGCCAACTGGGCGCGGAAGATCGACCTTGGTGGCTGGAAGTCCCTCATCGCCGCCGCCTTCCGCGGAGACGACAAGAAGCTTTACGCCATTATGGAGCGCTGCCTTGAGCTCGACCCGGGCTTCGAGTACGGCGGCCCAATGCGGGCCCTCGCCGCCTATTGGGCCAAGCATCCGTTTCGCAAGGATTTCGACAAGACCAAAGATCTCCTCGAGCAAGCGATGAACGACTACCCACAGTACTTGGAGAACAAGCTCTTCTATGTGCAGTACTACTTCATGCCCAAGAAGATGTGGGCTGAGGCGAAGGCGATGTTGGAGGAGATCATCGCGGCCGAGCAAGGCGAGGGCGACGTGCTCCTTCAGAACGGGTTCGCCAAGGTGGAAGCAGTGGAGCTCCTCGAAGAGGTAGAGAAGAAGCTCGGCTGATCAGCCGGAACGCTTGAGGCGGCCTGTCCGCTTTGCGTAGCTCTCCGCGAGCGAGAAAATCCAGGTCCCGAAGAAGATCATGGCCACACCACCTAAGGTGAGGAGCGCGAGTGGGCGGGCCGCAGCTCCCAAGCCTACTCCCTTCAGGATCGACTCCCTCATTCCCCGGATCACGTATGTGGCCGGCGACGCCCTCGCGAAAAACTGCAGCCACCTGGGAAGGACCTCCACGGGGTAGTAGACGCCCGAGATGAGGAGCAGCAGGGCCGCCACCACATTCGTCATTTGCACCCCGCGTTCGGGGAACAGAAGCGGCATCACCGCGGCCAGGATTCCGAACCCGGTGAAGGAGATGCTTCCCACCAGGAGCCACAGGGACGCGGCGATGAGATTCGCTCCCGCGAGGTTCAGATCGAAGAAGAGGGCCGCGGCCCCGAGGATGAGAAGTGTCCGCACCACCCCGTAGACCACGGCGAACAAGCTCGTCCCCACGAGGTGCGTCAACCGCGAGCTAGGGGCCATGAAGGTGTACTCGATGGTCCCCTCCCATCTCTCCCAGGCCACCATCTCGGAAATCACGTAGAAGATCTGGGAGAGGTACGACCACACGAGCGTCCCCACGAGGAGGTAGAGGGTGAGGTAGTCCCCGTCCACACCGGGGCCAGAGAGCATCTCGGTGCCTAAACCGATGTAGGCCACGGCTAGGGAACTTGTGAGGGAGTAGGCGAACCAGACCAGTTCCCAACCCCAGTAGCGCTTGGTGAGGTGAATGTTGCGAGCCACGAACCCCCAGGTGGCGATGAGTTCACGTCTGAGCGGTGGAATCATCGTCCCACTCCTTTCCCGTGAGGGCCAGGAAGACCTCCTCCATCGAGGGTTCCCTACCATCGGTACTCACGTGGGCCTTGAGCTCCGCTGGCCTTCCCTCGGCCACGAGGCGTCCCTCGTCCAATATCGCCAGGCGATCACAGATCCGTTCGGATTCCTCCATGTCGTGGGTGGTGAGGAAGATCGTGGTTTTCTTTTGGACGCGGAGGTCCAGTATTAGTTCTTGCACCTCCCGTTTGGACCGGGGGTCGAGGCCGGTGGTGGGTTCGTCCAAGAGGAGGAGGCGTGGTGGGTGTAGAAGAGCCCGGGCAATGGCCACCTTCTGCTGTTGTCCCCGGGAGAGCTGCTCCATGGGACGGGAAAGCTTGTCCCGGGGGAGCCCGAGGAGTGTGAGGAGGTCTCGAGCTCGCCGGGCGGCGGCCCTCCCCGGGACCCCGTAGAGCCGGGCTCCATAGAGGAGGTTCTCGAGTGGAGAGAGCTTCTTGAAAAATGCGGCCTCGGTTGAGACCCGGTGCACGACCTCCCGTACCCTCTTGGCCTCCCGCACCACGTCATGACCGAAGACCCTCACCTCGCCAGCGTCGGGGATGAGGAGAGTCGCCACGATCCTGACCAGCGTGGATTTCCCCGAGCCATTGGGCCCCAAGACCCCATAGATCTCGCCCGGTGCCACCTCGATGTCGATCCCCCGCAGAGCGTATGCGACCCCTTTCCCGAGGCCCTTACTGAACCGTTTTTCTAGGCCCCTTATCGAGAGGGCATTCATATCGAACCTCCGTGTGGAATGACAAAGGAAAATCACGGGGCGAGTGCCCCACCGCGGACGTCGGACCGAGGACTTTCAGCAGATTATATCCTCATAGAGGATCGCCTCGCGCCGAGTTTATCCGTCGTTACAGGATAAGTAAAGGAGAAAAAGGAAACGGCGGGACTCATGCCCCGCCAGGCAATGTCGATGCGTACCCCAAATCTCAAATGACGCCCAGCTCTTTGCCCACCTTGGCGAACTTCTCCAGAGCGAAGTCGAGATCGCTACTGGTGTGGATCGCGGAGATCATGACGCGGATCCTGGCCTTTCCCTTGGGCACGGTGGGGTAGGTGATGGCCTGAGCGAAGATCCCCTCGTCGAATAGACGCCTGGAGAACTCCCACGCGGTCTTCGCCTCCCCCAGCATCACCGGGGTGATCGGTGTCTGGGACTTCCCGGTGTCGAACCCGAGCTTCTGCATCTCCTCCTTGAAGTAGCGTGTGTTGTCCCAAAGCCTCCGCACTGGCTCGTCGGTCTCCATCAGGACCTCCACCGCAGCGATACAGGCGGCGACGTCGGCCGGGGTGACGGCCGAGGAGAAGAGGAACGGCCTCCCCCGCTGTCGCAGGTACTCCACGATCTCGCGCTTTCCGGCCACGTACCCACCCATCACGCCGAAGGCCTTGGAGAGGGTCCCTACTTCGATGTCCACGCGGCCGTGGAGGACGAAGTGGTCGACGATCCCGCGGCCGTGATCCCCCAAGACCCCCTCCCCGTGGGCGTCGTCCACCATCACCAAGGCGTCATGCTTCTCCGCGAGCTCCACGATCTCGGGGAGGGGCGCGAGGTCCCCGTCCATGGAGAAGACACCGTCCGTGACGATAAGTTTTCGGGGGATGTCGTTGTACTCCTCCAGGGACTTCGCCAGGGCGTCCACGTCCCGGTGGGGATAGATTACCCGCTGGGCCTTGGTGAGACGACAGCCGTCGATGATGGATGCGTGGTTAAGCTCGTCGGTGAAGATCACCCCGTCTTTGCCGATGATGGCTGGAATGGTGGCGAGATTGGCGCAGAACCCTGACTGGAAGGTAACCGCGTCCTCGGCCTTCTTGAACTCGGCGAGCTTCCGCTCGAGCTCCACGTGCAGGGACATAGTGCCGGCGATGGAGCGTACCGCCGCGGGCCCAACCCCGTACTCCTCGATGGCCCTGACCGCCGCCTCCCTGAGGCGCGGGTCGTTGGCGAAACCGAGGTAGTTATTGGAGCACATGTTGAGGACACGTTTCCCGTCCACCACGGTCCACGCGCCCACGGCGCTTCCAATGGTACGGATGATATTGAAGAGCCCTTGCTGTTTCAGGTTTTCGAGTTCCGTGACGAAGAAATCGTATTTGCCCATACCGTACCTCCCTCCTTTGTCCACCGGGATCGACACTCGCCTCAGCTTATCCTCAGGGGGCGATTTGGGCAAATTGGGAGCGAGATTTACAATCTTTTCGCGATGAAAGCCCTGGCGAAGACGTCCTCACGGGAAGGGTTGGAGCTGGTGGAGACGCAGACGCCCCGGCCGGGGCCGGGGGAAGTGCTCATCAAAGTAGCGGCGGCTTCCATCTGTGGAACAGACCTTCACATCTATTCCTGGGACGAGTGGTCCCGCTCACGTATCTCCCCACCTCGGATTGTCGGCCACGAGTTCTGTGGCCACGTGGAGGAGGTGGGTCCAGGGGTGGGAGAAGTCGTCCCTGGGGACTACGTTTCCGCGGAGACGCACATCTTCTGCGGCCGCTGTTTCATGTGTCGCACTGGCAGGGCCCACCTCTGCGAGAACGTCCAGATCATCGGGATCGACCGCGACGGCGCCTTCGCGGAGTACATCGTGGTGCCGGAGAAGGTGTTGTGGAAGAACGATCCCGCGCTGCCGGAGAAGGTAGCGCCCCTGCAGGAGCCGTTCGGGAACGCAGTCCATGCGGTGAAACGGGCCGAGGTGGGGGGGGAGCGGGTGGTGATAATCGGGGACGGCCCCATCGGGATCTTCGCCTGCGCCATCGCGCGGGTGCTCGGGGCGCGGGAAGTGTGGCTCGTGGGGCTGAGTGAGACGCGCCTCGCCGCCGGACTGAGGCTCGGAGCGGACGCGGTGGTCAACGCCTCATCCCAGGACCCGGTGGCCGCGATCGAGGAGTGGACGGGAGGGAAGGGGGCGGACGTGGTGTTGGAGATGTCGGGCTCGCCCGCGGCATGGGACAACGCCCTCCGTGCCGTGCGGCCTGGGGGGAGGGTCGTCGCATTCGGGCTGAGCCGCGACAAAATCTCTTGGGACCTGAATCGTGTTGTCTTCAAGGAAATCGAGGTGATAGGGATCGTGGGACGGCTCATCTTCGAAACCTGGTATGAGGCGAGCGAGCTCCTCGCGGAGCTCGACCTCTCTCCCGCTGTGACCGACGAGCTTCCCCTAGAGGACTTCGAAGCTGGCTTCGAGAAGCTCTTCCGCCGCGAGGCGGTGAAGGTGGTGTTGTACCCACAGTGAGGATCGCGATCGAAGCGGAATCGGTCGGCGTGGTAGAGGCGGAGCTCCTCTCGGAGCGATCCCCGCGGACGGCCGCGGCCATCGCGCAGGCGCTCCCCTTTGAGGGGGTCGCCCGCCGCTGGGGCGAAGAGGTCTACTTCGAGATCCCGGTGGATGCCGCGGCGGAGAACCCCGTGGAGGTCGTGGAGGTGGGCGACATCGGGTACTGGCCCCCCGGCCGGGCCCTGTGCATCTTCTTCGGTCCCACGCCAGCCTCACGGAGCCCGAGCGAGGTCAGGCCCGCGAGCCCGGTTAACCCCGTAGGAAGGATCCTCGGCGACCCGAAGATCTTCGCCGCCGTCCGCGAAGGCGAGAGGATCCTCGTGAGAAAAGTCGAAAACGGCTAAAATTCGAGTTGCTTCCATTCCCTGAAAGCCTCGCTGGCACAGGAGGTGATGGGGGTGAAACTAACTCCGGGGCTTATCGTCCGCACTAAGGCCGGGAATGTGAAGATCCTCTGCCAGGACTGCCTCAAAGTGTCGGAATACGAAAAAGTGGTGGACTCCTTCAATAGCGTGATAAGCAGCCGCTGCGTGAAGTGCAATACCCTGGTCATCCTCAATTCGCCCGAGCCTGGATTTGGGGTGCAGCTCTCGAAGAGCTGATCGGACGTCCTTGATCTATCGCCCACTCGCGACGGGCCTAAGGTCCGTGTCTATTCCGACCCACCGCGAGATCTCAGAGGGGACGTTCGATGATGCCACCCCCGAGGACGACCTCCCCCCGGTAGAAAACCGCCGCCTGGCCCGGGGTAACCGCTCTCTGGGGCCGTTCGAACTCCACGAAAGCCTTTCTCCCCCGGAGTTCCACCTCGCAGGGGACCGGCGCGGCGCGGTAGCGGATCTGGACCTCGCAGGAGAACGCCTCCCCCGGGGGATCGCCGGCGATCCAGGTGAGCTCGCCCGCGACGAGGCCTCCGGCATACAGGGCACTTTCGGGCCCCACCACCACGACGTTCCGTTCCGGATCGAGGGCGACGACATATAGCGGCTCCCCGGTGGAGACACCGAGGCCCCGACGCTGGCCCACGGTGTAGCGGGGAAGTCCCCTGTGGGTCCCGAGCACCCTCCCAGAGAGATCAACGATGGGGCCGGGTGGGGCATCGCGGAGCAGGGCCCCGATCCCTTCGGGAGCGAAGCAGAGGTCCTGGGACTCGTGGAGGTATGCCGCCGTGAAGTCCTTTTCGCGGGCGATTTCCTTCACCTCATCTTTCGTGAGCTCCCCGATGGGGAAGAGGGCCCGGGAGAGTTCGGCTTGGGTAAGTGAGTAGAGAAAGTAGGACTGGTCCTTCATGGGGTCTCGCCCCCGAAGAAGCAAATATTTTCCGTCTTCTTCGCGGATTCGCGCGTGGTGGCCGGTGGCGATATAGGGGATGCCACGCTTCTCAGCCTCCACGAGGAGGAGGGCGAAGCGGACCTTGCGGTTGCAGAAGGTGCAGGGATTTGGCGTTCGACCCTCGCGGTAGGCCCGCAATGTGGGCTCTATCACAAGGCGGAAAAATTCCTCGTGGGCTTGGACCGTCTCGTGGAGGATGTCGAGCTCCCGCGCGGCGAGCGCCGCGGCGTCCACTGAACAACACTGGTTCTCAAACGGCCCCTGGGGATCCCAAAGCCAGAGGGTGATTCCGTGGACCTCGTAGCCGTGCTCCAAGAGGAGGTAGACGCAGACGGTGGAGTCCACGCCTCCCGACATCCCCACGAGCACCCTCTTCTTCTTCCCCGCCGCGGACATCGAGGGACTTGGTTCACCCCTCCACGTGCACCGGGACGATGCAGATGAACCTGAGGTCCATGCTCCCCGGATTGCGGAACTGGTGCCTCTCGTTCGGGAGGACGAGGACCACCGTCCCGGGAGAGAGGGCATGGACGCCGGTCTCGGTCCAGAGTTCGCCCTCGCCCTCGAGCACCAGGACCCCGTGTTCGTGGGGGTGCGCGTGGTGTGGGGTGTGACCCCCGGCGGCGAGGGAGAAGAGGCGTACCGCAAACGTGGGTGCCCCATCCCGGGGCCCGATGAGCAGTTGCTTCAGTACCCCCACGACTTCCGCACCATCAGAGATATCCCAGGACTCCACCTCGGTGATCCGCTTTACCACCGCCATTTTTTCTCCCCCTCAGAGCTCGATCGCGAGGAGGGGTACGAGGAGCTCACTCTCCGTGAGCCCGCCGTGCATCCCTCGCAGTTTGAATTCCTCGCCTTCCGGCCAGAAGAAGAGCTTCCGCCCCCGGGCCAGGGCCACGACGTCCCCCACCCGGGCCCGTACGTGGTCCGCCGGGGCCTCAAGTCCCCAAAGCTTCCGCGCAATCGCCTCCTCGGCTGTCATCACTATGAATTCTCCAGCGTACTTCCGCTCGAGATATTCCCGCACGAGATTTTCCTTGCCACGACGCACGAAAAAGTACCCCGCCCGCAGGTCCCCCACAGGCTGAAAGAGCAGGGCTCCCCGAAGCTCCGGGATCTTGCTGCAATCGATGAGGTCTCGTTGGGGATCGATCTCCACGAACCCATGATCCGCGGTGACGAGGACGGTGACACCCCTCACGGCCTCGAGGAAGTCCTCCCGTAGCGACCGGAAGAAGAGCGCGACCTCCTTGGCGAAGGCCTCGGACTCGGGGCCGTAGATGTGGGCCAGGGTGTCGGTGAGTGGCCAGTAGACCCCGAGGAGCATCTTCCCTTCTCGGGCCAGCGCCCGTCTCACGAGGACGAAGAGGTCGGAGAGGCCAATGAAGGGCACGATCTCCACTACCCCGCGGTAGAGGATCCCCGAGAGCCCGGAGTTCACGATGTACTTCGGGAGGAAGAGGAGGACCTTCACCCCGGCCTGCCCGAGGAGCTCGTAAATGGTCGGCACCGCCACGAACTTCTCCAGATCCACGCCAACGTTCCTGATGGAGTCGCTCGGGGCGCCCGGGGTAGCGAGCTTGATCATGTTCACCACCGCGCCCACCTCCTGGAGGAAGAGCTTGTACCCCAGGACCCCGTGGACGATGGGGCTCGCTCCGGTGGAAAGGCTCGCGAGGGCCGTAGTCGTCGTGGGCGGGAAGACGGAGGTCAGGGGGATGTAGGCGCCCCGCTCGAGGAACGGCGAGAGGTCCACGGTCCCCGCGGCTCGGAGTTCCTCAAGCTTCAGGTACCCGAGGCCGTCGACGATGAAGCTCACCACCTTCTCTTGCGGCGCGAGCGTGAGCTCATCCTTCAGCGAGGTCTCGTAGTGCTCCGCTCCCAAGAGGTCGAGGATGGTGTCGGTCACGGCGAGGAGCGAATAGCGCTCGTAATGGGGGCGCATGCCGGAGGTATCCTGGGAAATCTTTTTCAAGATCTCTTGTCTTCTATCCATGGCTTGCGCATTATACCCAAGCGCAGATCACGTCCGCGGAGGAGGTACCCATGGCAGAGTGCGTGAACAAGGGGCGGAACCTCGATCGGTGCCCGTGTACCTGGCCGAATTGCCCCCGGAAGGGGATCTGCTGTGAGTGTTTGCATTACCATCTCTCACACGGGGAGCTCCCGGCTTGCTGTTTCCCGCCGGAAGTGGAGCGTACCTACGACCGCTCCTTCCGGCGGTTCGCCGAACTCCACGGAGGCCCATAGGATGCAGAACCGCAAGGTCGCCCAGATCCTCTATGAGGTCGCGGATCTCCTTGAGCTCGAAGGGGTGGAGTTCAAGCCTCGGGCCTACCGCCGCGCTGCCCAGGCGGTGGAGTCCTGTCCCATCCCCATTGAGGACCTCGTGCGCGAGGATCGGGTGACCGAGCTCCCCGGGGTGGGGAAGTCCATCGCCGAGAAAATCGAGGAGATAGTAAAAACCGGCAAACTCCGCTACCACGAAGAGCTGAAGAAAAAGCTCCCCATCGACCTCCACGTCCTAACCCAGGTCGAAGGTGTGGGCCCCAAGATCGCCAAGCTCCTCTATGAACACCTGGGAGTCAGGAACCTGGACGACCTCGAGCGGGCAGCCCGGGAACACCGGATCCGCACCGTCCCCGGCCTCGGGCCCAAGGTGGAGGAAAAGATCCTCCGGGGCCTGGCCGAGGCGCGTAAGACTGAGAAACGGGTCCTCCTCGGAATTGCCCTACCCCTGGCCGAGGACATCCGAGACAAGCTCCGTGAAAGCGGCCTCTTCAAGGCGGTGGAGATCGCGGGGTCGCTGCGGCGGGGGAAGGAGACGATCGGCGACATCGACATACTGGGGATCTCCGCCCGGCCGGAGGAGGCGTCAGACTTCTTCGTCGGGCTCCCCGACGTGGAAGAAGTCCTGGCGAAGGGGCCGAAGAAAACCTCGGTGAGGCTCGGGGACGGCCTTCAGGTGGACCTCAGGATCGTACCGGGGGAGTCGTTCGGGGCAGCGCTACAGTACTTCACCGGGTCTCAGGCCCACAATATCCGCCTTCGAGAACGGGCAATCTCGCTGGGGTTAAAGCTCAATGAGTACGGGGTCTTCAAGGGGGAGGAAAGGATCGCTGGCCGCACGGAGGTGGAGGTCTACCACGCGGTGGGACTCGCCTGGATTCCTCCGGAGCTCCGCGAGGACCGGGGGGAGATCCAAGCCGCCGAGGAGGGAAAACTCCCGACGCTCGTCGAGCCCGGGGAGATCAGGGGGGATCTACACGTCCACACCGACTGGTCCGATGGGAAGGGATCGCTGGAGGAGATGGCCGAGGCGGCCAAGGAGCTCGGGTACGAATACATCGCCATTGTGGACCACTTTCGCTTTGCCCAGGCGATCCCCGGCCTCGACGCGAACGAGCTTCTCCGCCAGGTGGAGGCAATCAGGGAGCTCAACGGGAAGCTGGGCGGCTTTCGGCTGCTGTGCGGCGTGGAGGCCAACATCCTCCCCGACGGCTCCATCGACGTCCCCCGGGACGTGCTATGCGAACTCGACGTGGTGGTGGCAGCGGTCCACACCCAGATGCGGATGCCCAAGCGGGAGATGACGAAACGGCTCCTCGCGGCGATCGAGAACGAGGATGTGGACATCATCGCTCACCCGAGCGGCCGTTTGATTGGCGAGCGGTCCGCCTATGAAGTGGACTGGGAGGAGATATTCCGACAGGCTGCGAAGTACGGGACGATCCTGGAAGTAAATGCCAACCCCCAGCGTTTGGACCTCTGTGCCGAGCACATCCGTGAGGCGGTGGAGACCGGGGTGCTCTTAGCGCTAGGGACGGACGCTCACCATCCGGACCATCTGGGCTTCATGCGTTATGGGGTCCTCACCGCCCGCCGCGGCTGGGTCGAAGCGAAGGATCTCATCAACACCCTTCCTTTGGACGATCTCCTCCGGACTCTCAAGTGAGGCTTGTCCCCCGTTTCGTATTGGGCGAAACTGTGATGGGCGTCGCTGAGGGCGTTCTGGAGGTCGATCTTGTGATGAGAGAGCTAGTGGTGGGAGGGATTGCTTTCGATCAGGAGGACAAGTCCCCCGTCCTCCTCCTGAAGGACCTCGTGAGCCCCCGTTACATCACGTTGCGCATCGGGGCTCCCGAGGCCATGGCCATCCTCCTCTACCTCCAGGGGACGCCCCCACCCCGGCCTTTTACCCACGACCTCATGAAAACGTTGCTCGAGTCCATGGATTGTATATTGGAACGGGTGGTTCTTGTGGACGTGGTGGAAGGGATCTGTTATGCGAATCTTTGGTTGAAACTTCCCTCGGGGAAAATTCGCAAGGTGGACGCCCGGCCCTCGGACTCAGTGGCCCTAGCCCTCCGCACTGGCTCCCCGATCTTCATCGAGGACGAGCTCTTCGAGGAATTGGCCCAGGAGTTCCCCGACATAGAGCTCCAGTAGGAGCTTCTTTATCGGTTTCTGGGAAAGACGGGCCCCATTGGAAAAAATTCCTGGAGGGGGCTCTTGAGAGGAGGTGTGCAGGGATGATCCGCAGGATATGGGACGTGACCCTCACGGTACGGGACCTCGAGCAGGCGGTCAAATTCTATCGGGACGTCCTCGGGCTTGAGCTGAAATACGTGTTCGGGGACTATGCCGGGTTCGACATCGGGGGGGTAGAGTTCGGCCTCAAAACTTGGGGGGAGCTCGAGCCCCCGCGGAAAGGGGAGCCGGTGGTGAACTTCCTGGTAGACGACGTGGACCGGACTTGTAAAGAGCTCTCGGCCAGGGGGGTGCAATTCACCGCAGGTCCCGAGGACACTCCCTGGGGTGGGCGGATTGCCCTGTTTAAGGATCCCGATGGAAATACTCTCCAGCTCACCCAGCTCGACTGGAGGAAGTACTTTTCCACCTGTGCCCGAGGAGGCTGATCTTTCAGGGGATGGCGCTATGGGGGGAACGAATTCGATTACGGTCTACCCGAGAAAGTGGCCTGCCTTTCTTACAGAAACTGTGGAACGATGGGGAGGTGATGCGCTACATCGGCTACCCTGCCGGCTTGGGGATCGACGCGCAGGGATGTGGAGGCGGTTCGAGGAATTGGAACGCCGGCGTGGCCCCTTATGTGAGTACTGGACAGTGGAAGACGCAGCGGGCAACCCTTGTGGTGAAGCCTACTTTAAAGCGGAGTGCGAGTACTGGGGCTACCGGGCGGAAAAGATGGTCCAGATCGATATCAAGCTGTCAAGCGTTTCTGGGGACGTGGATACGCCGCGGATGTCTTACGGTCGCTCATGCGGCATTTATTCGAACAGGGTTTTAGAACTATTGTGGTCTCTCCCAATCTAGATAACAGAGCGGCGCTCGGACTCTATAAGCGCCTTGGCTTTCAGCCCAGAAGACGTTTCCGGTCCGAGCAGACGGGGGCGGAGCATGAGGTTTGGGTACTGGAATATTTCGGCTCTGCTAAGATGATCTGTTGCGCGTGGGGCTAGGCTTCCCGGGTCGCCCATCGAGGTATTCCTACGGCGGCCTCAATCGATGAGCGGGGGGAGGCGGCGGAGATGAGGGTCTTAGGGATCGTGGGGAGCCCGCGCCGGGGCGGGAACACGGACGTTCTGGTGGAGAGGGTGTTGGCCGGCGCCTGGGCCCACGGGATTGAGACGGAGAAGGTCCTCCTCGGCGAACTGGACATCGGTCCATGCCGGGCGTGTTATTCCTGCGCCGATTCCGGTCAGTGCGTGGTCGGGGACGACTTCCACGCACTCCTGGAAAAAGCCCTCGATTCCGTGGGGATCGTCCTCGGCTCCCCCATGTACGTGGGGACGGTGACCGCACAGATGAAGGCCTTCGTGGACCGGGTGGACTGCTCCCAGGTGGAGATGGTGCGGGTTCCCTCCGGGGAGGTACGGTTCCGCAGTCGGCACCGGGGTCGGTTCGGGGTCGTGGTGGCGATATGCGACCTTTCCCCCTTGAACGAGTTGCGCCATTGCGCCCGGGTGATGGAGGCGTGCCTCAGGGACCTAGGCGCGAACACGGTGGATGAAGTACTGGCTCAGCGGCTCTCCGACGTCGGTGACGTACGAAAGAGACCGGAGCTCCTCGCGCGGGCGTTTCGGGCGGGGGAGCGGCTGGCCGCGGCCATCAGGGGAGGTGAGATGGGGTGAGCGAGGCCGATGTGCAGAGGATCCTGAGGCTCATCGCGGCGTATGAGCGGGCCTTCGAGGCGGCGGACGCCGAAGGGATGGCCGCCCTCTTTTGGGCCGACGATCCCCGCTTCGTGGAGGTGGAGAACCACATCCCCGAGCCTTTCGGCCGGGAGCGATTCCTGTGGATCATGGACTGGATCCAGAAGAACCAGCCCCCGGGCTGGAGGATGAGGTTCTACGACACGCAAGTACATCTTCTTTCGCCAGAGGTGGCCTACAGCGTTTCGCTGCGGGAGGAGGAGATCGAGGGGGAGCGAACTGTGAGCAGGGTCACGCTGATCTTCCTGAAGAAAAACGGGGAATGGCGGATTATCCACGGCCATTTCTCTCGATTACCGGGCTGACGCGCGGTCGGTGGGGTTAGCATGGTCCTGTGGGAAAAAGGGAAAGCGTTGGGCGGGAGGAGGATCTGCGGACTTACCATCGGTAATGCCGGCTCGGCCGAAAGGGCCCGGGGACTGGCGGAGAAGTTCAGGGATTGCCCCTACTGTGCCTTCGTGGGAGCGTTTGGGGAGAGATTCGTCTGGGCCTGTTTCGCCCCGGGGGACCGCCGGTGGTGGCTCGAGTCAATCCGAGACCGGCCTCGCGATACTCTGGGGCTGCTGAGCGCTGAGCTATTGGTAACGGGAGCGGAGAACGTCCCTTATCCGCCATCCGAGTTGAGGCTCCCCCGGGGGAAGCTGGAGGTATGCCCTTGTGGAGCACGGTGCGATCTCTGCGAACTCTACGGTCGCTGTCCCGGCTGTCCGGCCACGGTCTTCTATCGTGGGCCGACGGCGTGAGGAGGTGAGGGTGTTCCGGAAGGCGGCGCCGATGCTGTTAGTGGAGGGCGTGGAGCGGGGAATCCGGTTCTACTGTGAGGTCCTGGGCGGGAGGCTCGCTGCGGTTTACCCCGAACAGCCGCCCCACGAATGGGCCTCCCTCGAACTGGACGGGGTGGAGCTCATGCTGTGGGAGAAAGGTGCGGCTTGGGCGGAATTCCCGGCCTGGTGATCCCCGATAGCCCTGTGAGCGCTATCCTCTACATCTATGTGGACGACGTGAATTCCCTCTACGAGCGGGTGAAGGAGGTGGCCGAGGTGTTGATGGCCCCCGTGGACCAGTTCTATGGGATCCGGGAGTTCACCATCTGTGATCCCTTCGGGTTCATCCTCACCTTCGCCCAGGAAAAGGGGTAGATGCTCAGTCCGAGACGCAGCGTCCGCTTTCGGTATCATCACTCGGTGGTAACCGGTACATCACCCTTCCGTTTTCGTCGAGGAATTCGAGCCGGGGCACTTCGTCCACCACGATCCTTAGCCGTTCTTTCCCCTGGCAGTCGGAAATCCGAATCAGCGCTTCGCCATCCGATGTTCGCCCGATGAAAATTCGAAGAGCGCCGAAAGGATTCGCGTCCTGTGACCGCATCGACTCCCACACCTCGGGGAGCGGGGTATCTGGGCGGTCCCAAACCTTAAGTCCGTACTGCCGTTCCCCATTGCTTTTACTGTACGTAAGCCCAACAATTTGGTCTTGCTTGTACTGATCGAAAAGCAGTCCAGCCGCTGCCGCGCGACTTCCCCTTCCAGATACTAAGCCCCCGCATTCGTCTCCCTCATCGTTGTAGAAGATTAACCCCGCTGCGGGAATTCCCTTGCGTTTCGATAAGACCTTTCCGGCAATCACTGGGTCAAGGAGGCGCTCCAGATTGGAGATCACCAGCTGGACCTTGTCGTCCTTCCCCACCACGTTGATCCGCTCCACCTCCAACTCTTCCACTGCCAGTTTCCGTATGCGCTTTTCCTTCATTTCCACCTCCTTGTAGCTACCTATTGTGGGCGACTAACTTCGCTTTCACGAGAAATTGTGGCCCCATTGACATACGGGAAGGCTTTGCCGTCGAGATACCTTTGGGGGATCATGGGAAGGATATGTGGCCTCGAGCGGTATCGAGGGCAGCACTTCGGTCGATTTACATCTGACATGGGGAGTGATGGGGTAAGTGGAATTTCGTTGGACTATAGAGGAAGCACGCTGGTATCTCATCCATGCCCTTGGCCTGCACGGATACGGCTACCCGCCGGGGGAAGAGGGGATCCGGCGGTGTTTCGCCGACCTAAACGTGCTCCAGCTGGATCCCCTGCCGATTCTCGGCCGGAGTCATGACCTGGTGATCCAAGCCCGCGTGGACGGGACGCACCCGGGCCAGGTGCTGGAGCTCGTCCACCGCGAGCGGCTTGGGTTCGAGTATTGGGATAAAATGCTTTCCCTCATCCCCATCGTCCACTTCCCCTGGTTCCGGGCTCGGATGGAGGCGGGCGGGAACCGGTGGGAGCGTGAGCGGGAAGAGCGGTTGAAGCGGGATCATCCTGGAGCGCTTGAAGCCGTCTATGCGGCGGTGAAAGAACACGGCCCTCTCTCCAGCGCGGAGCTGAGGGAACGGGGGATCGCCCAAGAGGCTCGCCGGGGCTGGAAGGCCACCCGGGTGGCCAACGTGGCTCTAATCGCCCTCTGGAACCGGGGCCGAATAAGTGTTACCTACAGGAAGAACTTCCGCCGCTACTTCGACCTGGCCGAGCGCGTCATCCCCGCCTCCCTCTACGATCGAGCCCCTCCAACCCTTGATGAGTTCTGGGAGTGGCTTCTCTTAAAACGCGTACGGGATGCCGGACTCCTCCCCTTGCGTGGGGACGCCGATAGCTGGCCCCCTCCGCGGGGGGTGCGTCGGAGCGGGCTCCCAGAACGTTTGATGGCGGAAGAAAGGCTCGTGCTCGTACACGTTGAGGGCGTCAAAACGACGTTCCTGGCTCCTCCCGACGCCGAGGCGCGGCTGGAAGAGGCCCGCCGGCACGACTTCGATGGACGCGCCCGGTTCCTCTCCCCACTGGATCCACTCCTCTGGAGCAGGAAGGCCCTGAGGGAACTATGGGATTTCGAATACGCCTGGGAGGTGTACAAGCCCCCGGCCAAGCGCCGCTGGGGCTATTACGTGCTCCCGGTGCTCTATGAGGACCGGTTCGTGGCCCGGTTCGATGCCAAGTTCGAGGCTTCCACGGGGACTTTAAACGTGCTTTCTTATTGGAAGGAGCCGGGAGGGCTTCCTTGGTCACATCCCGCGATTGTCTCGGCCTTTCAGCGGTTCCTGGACTATCTGGGCGGGGAGCGGGCCACCTTTCCCGACGGAGGGAAAATCCGGGCCGCATGAAGGTAGCCCATGAGTTCCGAGTCGGGACTCGATATGGGAGCTATACTTCCTTCGGGAGGTGATCTCCATGCGGATCTTTTCCCTCAAGGACCCCCAGGAGACGACCGGGACCTATCCCTGTGCGACCGAGTCCCCTCGGCCGTTCTGGGCGGATGGCCTCGAGCTATCCCGGAACTGGTTCGCCGAGAATCTGGGAACGCACGTGGAGGGGGTTCATGTGGAGGAAGAAGGACAGGTGATCGGGCACATCTACTGGGCTCCCTCGGAGAGGGCTTTGGTCCCATATCGCACCGAGCCTGGGGTGGCTTGGCTCTACTGTGAGTGGATCCAACGACCCTATCAGGGGCGGGGTTACATGCGGAAGCTCTTTTCTGCCTTCATCGAGCACTTGAAGGGGGAGGGTTACAAAGGAGTGTTGGTGGGGACCACCGATTACGAGGGCTACATGCACCACTCTCACTTCGCGAAACGTGGCTTCAGGGTGATCCAGGAGGAGGACGGCGGAAAGCTTATGTACTTCCCCCTCTCGCAACCCCGGGTGGAGGTGGAGCCGTTATCTTCGCACATCCCCGTCGAGGGCCGCGTACCAGTGGAGGTCCTGATCATCGGTTCGCACTTCTGCCCCGTGGGGGCGGCAGCGGTGCTCTATTTGCGAAAGGTTGCGGCCGAGTTCCCCGGCCAAGTGGCTTTGAGGGAAGTACCAGCGGGGCCGGAGACCCTGGCCCATTATGGGGTGGCCGACGGGATCTTCGTCAACGGCGAGGAAAAGCTCTTCGGCCCGGTCACCGAAGATCAGGTCCGCGCTGTGATCGAAAAGGCCTTATCGTCGGGGATCGAGGATTAACAGATGCGATGGTTGAAGACGTGGGACTTCGACAAGTGGGCGGATCGGTACGATGTGGCCGTCGCCCGGGAATCAAGAGTGCATGCCCGATATGCGGAGGTCCTGGAGCGGGTGGTGGAAGTGGCCCGGATCGGCCCGGAGTGCTGGTTCTGGACATCGGCACCGGTACGGGCAATTTGACCCTGCTCTGCCTTGCCCGGGGGGGCGGGTAGTGGCCTTGGACCCTTCCGAACGCATGTTCGCGAAGGCCAAGGAAAGATGAGCCCGATCCGCGGTGCGAGCTGCGGAGAGTGGGAGAGCCGTTTTTTGCAGATCCCTTATCCGGATGAACATTTCGATACCGTGGCGAGAACCTGCGCCTTTCACCCCGTCCCCCATCTCCTTAAGCCTCGAGCAGCGCGGGAGACGCTACGGGTATTGAAAAGGGGCGGGGGTGTAGGCCCTTGGTGATCTAGTCTTCTGGGGTGAGGAGGCAAAGTGGGAAGCACTGCTCAAGTTCGATTGACTGGAAGAGAAATATTTCCTCAGGATTATGAAGCTATATCGCACGTTTGCCGAGCTAGGGATGGAACTCGAAGCGGAGCAGTTCACCCCTGTTACTTGGGTTTTGATGTTAGCCATTCTGTCTACAGACCGGACCCTCTGACATCGGCTCTAACTCATGATCCCCGGCGAGCCGGTAAAAGATCAGGCTGTGGGTCTGGTAGAGAGATAGGTTCAAATTGGCAGAGATGCAAGCGACAGAATATCTCTTCTGCGAGTGGACCGACCTGGTCGGTGAAGGAGACCGGGCCCGAATTACGGTGAGAGAGACTATAAAGATCGGCGAAGACTCGTTGAGGAACTTCCTTGGGCTCTCTAGAGTCGAGCTTTTTTCTAGTTGTTTCAGGCCGGTTTCCATGGGGATTCAAGGTGAAAAGCTCATCGGTCTCATGGCCGAGACCCATCATGGGGAGTATTTCTTCTACGCCTTGTACGAGAACATCGTTCCGGGTGAGGTAAAGGAGATCAAAGTTTGGCTTGAAGGCGCTTACACCGTTCCCCATTTTTTCTCCGAAGGTCGAGAAAAATATGTCTACGAGTCGAACTTCGCTTGGATCGGGCCTCACTTCCAGCGCATCTCCTTCCCCAAGGGATACGAGATTCTCTCCGTTAAGCCTGGGGGAGGAGAGGTGAGATCCTATCGCGGGAGGCCCACGGTGGTTTGGTGCAGACCGGGAGAGTTTTGGGGCGAGATCGAAGTGCGGCTGAGGAGGCGTGGATGAAGAGGACGGCAATTTATTGCTTCGAGAGGTAGGGGACGAGAACACCCAGCACGTAATCCGGACGGTGATCAAACGCCTCGGCGAGGGGAACATCGACACGGTGGTGGTGGCTTCCTCGTTTGGGAATATCGCTCTCCAGCTTGCCAAAGGATTGAGGGCCGCGGAGAGAAGCGCGAGGGTCATCCGCGCCCCCGATCCACCCCAAGCGCGGTAGTGGCCTTCGACGCCTTCCGAATAGTGAGTGGCAACGGCCTCAAGGTGGCAATCGAGGTGGGGCTGATGGCCACCATGCAGGGCGGGTGCCGCCCGGCGAAGACGTGAACGCCGTGGGCGGTACGGAACGAGGGGCGGACATGGCCATCGTCCTGAAGACGGCCTTCTCCTGCGACCTGTTCGCAAAAGATCCGGATAAGCGGCCCGAGGTGTGGGAGATCCTGGCGTTGCCCCGGACGAAACGCTGGTGGTGGTAACTTTATGAGTATGAGTGAAGTAAAGGCTGCTGCGGAGAGGGTCTTAGAGATCGCTCAGGCCAAAAGGCCCCTCTTCGCCGATGTGAGGGCCCAGCGTCTGGAAGGTGTCAGGATCTTCCTTAAGGAGGCCTGGGAAGTTGAGAGGATCTCCAGGGAGGGCCTCGGGCTTAGGGTGCTGACGGAGGAGGGCGTAGGCTTCGCTTCCAGCCAAAGCTTTACGGACGAGGATTTGAAGGCCTTGGTGGAGAGGGCCTTCAGTGAGGTGGGCCGTGGTTGGCCGGCGGGCCTTCGTGCGATCTTGGAGGCCCCGGTGGAGAGATCCCGGGTCGTTTACCCGGTGGAGCGGAGGCTTGATGAGCTGAGCCCAAAAGAGAAGCGGGAGAGATTGGCCGAGCTCCTGGACCGTCTTGGGGGAACCAAGAAGCTGCGGTATCACGACCACCTGGAGGAGCGGGTGGTGATGAACAGCGAAGGGACGGTGATCGAGGCCATCGTCCCCACTATCCAGCTCACCGTCGGAGCCGCCTTGCCCCAGGGAAGCTTCCTCCGCCGCTTCGGCCGCCGAGGGGGCCTAGAAGTTTTATTCGGGGGCGAGATTGAGCGCTTCTTCCAGGGCTTCAAGGCCGACCAAGAGCTGTTCAGCAGGCATAAAGAGATTCGCATCCGTAAAGATCTGCCCGTGTTGCTCGATCCTGTCCTGTTCGGCTCCATCTGCGAGGATGCTTGTCATGGGCTAGAGGCGGATCTAATCTTGGCCGAGGGCACTTGGGCGGCCGATAGATTGGGAGAGAGGATAGGGCCGGACTTCCTTACGATCTACGATGATCCCTCACTTCCCCAAACAAATGGGGGCTATCTCTACGATGACGAGGGTTCAAAGGCCGATAGGATGCCCTTAATAGACAAAGGGATCTTGCGAAGTTACCTGCACCATCGCCTCACCGCCCCGGCCTTGGGAGCGAAAAGGTCTTGCAACGGTAGAGCCTTCTTTGTTACTGATCCACTTCTGGTAAGGATGAGCAATATCGTGGTGGCCCCCGGCGACTACCCCAAAGAGGAACTCCGTACGGCAGAGAAGAGATCGATTCTCCTGAAGGGCTCCAAGTATACAGAGCGGGTCGATCACCGAACCGGTGAATTCCAGATAGCCATCGATCAGGCTCTGCTGATCGAAAGTGGGGAGGTCATCGGCTACCTGCCGATTTCGAGCGTGTCCGGAAATGTCCAGGGATTATTCATTAGACTGCTTGCCTTGGGGAATGAAAGTGTCTACATCAGTTGCACTTGCCAGAAGGGTCCGATGAACACTCTGGCATTGGTTGGCTGGGTGACCCCGCATGCGCTTGCAGCCAAAGGGGCGCTGAAACTCCGGTGGTAGGAGGGGTTGAATGGGCTTGTGAAGAGGGCCTTTAAGTAGCGTGAGGCATGGAGGATGGACGGAGTCGAGCGCTTTTACGATCAGAACCTCAAATATGAGTGGGAGCGGCTGGAACGCCACCGTACCGAGTTCGCCGTGACCATGCGGGCGCTCGGAGATTACTTGCCTAAGCCTCCGGGAAGATCTTCGATGTCGGCGGGGGGCCGGGACACTATGCCATCGCCCTCACCCACCGGGGCTATGAGGTGACCCTCTTCGACCTTCCGTAGGGCTGCTTGGATCTCGCCGGGGAGAAGGCCAATGAGGCCGGAGTCGAGTTGGCACGCTACGAACATGGGGATGCCACCGACCTTTCGTGCTTCGATGATGAGATTTTCGCTGTGGTTCTCTTCATGGGGCCACTCAATCATCTCCTCGAAGAGGAAGAGCGCCTCGGGCGATCCGGGAGGCATGGCGCGTCCTCCGCCTTGGAGGCTTGATCTTTGCTGCCATTATCACCCGCTACGCTCCTTTGCGCTGGGTCGTGAAGAACGCACCGGACTCCTACCAGCACCATGAAGCCGCTGAGCAGATTCTGAACACGGGCATTCAGCGAGCCAGACCAGATGCTATACGGTTTGGTAAGACGAATCCCAACTTCGCCCATCCCACCGAAGTCCGGTCCCTGATGGAAAGTGAAGGCTTCAAGACTCTAGATCTGATCGCCTGCGAGGGAGTAGTCAGCCTGATCGAGGAGAAGATCAACGAGCTTTCGGTAGAGCTTTGGGAGGCCTGGGTCGAGCTGAATTATCGGCTCGGCCGGGACCCCAGCATCCACGGTGCGGCAGAGCACGTGCTCTATGCCGGGAGAAAAGTTCAACGATGAGTCGATCAGCCTCTCGGAAAAGTTCCATCTCTGCAGACTCTTTGAAGGGAAAGGAGCCTAGATGAGTAAAGGATCATCCATGGTCACTTCTCCTATGTGCTGGGACAGACCTGGATTTATGGTCCCATTCTGCGGGAGGACGAGCTACAGCTACTCCAAGTGCTTGAAGATGGTCCTCGACTGAAAAGGAGATCCCTATCCCTTGCCCTTTTTGGAGTGCTTAACCACCGTTCCTTCGGCTTTGTCTACCTCGCTGAGCCTGAGAAGAAAGGCGGCTTCGCCGCCTGTGGGTGCAATCCCCACATAGGCGTCCGCAGGGCTTTGGAAGCCCTCGGCTATCGCTATGAATTCCGCTGGTTCCAGGACGAGGACGAAGCCCTCACCTATCTGCACTCGGCTCTAGAGCAAGGTCCAATCATCCTCGGCCCGATCGATATGGGTTATTTGACCTATAGTCCCTTCCGCAGGTTCCAGGCGGGCTTGGATCACTACTTGGTTCTCACACACGTCGATGGTGAGGTGCCGATGGTCGATGATCCTGATGGATTCCTCCAGGTGCTTCTGCTGCTCAAGGATATCCTCAAAGCTTGCGAGGGAAGGGACCTGGGGAAGGAGATCATGTATCAAGGGGCCGGGGCCATCGAGAGGCTCGCTGAAGATATAGGAAGATACCGGTTCATCCCCCTGGTTGAACTTCTATGCGATCTTCTCTTTCAGGGTCTCCGCCCAACGCTGCTTCGACAGCGCCCAGTCCATCGCGGAGGCCCCTTTCACAAATGAACATCTTGAGAAGGCTTCCGAGATGAGGATAGGGCAGGCTCGACTCAATGGCCGGGTGCAATGGCAGGCGGCCATGAAGAAGTCCGGGGCCGTGGCCAAGAGCTTAAGGGAGATCGCCGAAATGGAAAGAAGGTTCACTGCCTATCTTGAGGAGGGTCTCAAAGGAGGTTGAGATGTTCTCCCACGAACTCTCCGCGTTTTCCAGATGCGGCGGCATCACTTAGCACCCGGGACCAAAGGCCGCGATAAGCAAGATGTTCTCACCATCTTGAGGGATGTCAGCGGTCTCTCCTGGACGGCACCGCTATACCACCGGATGACCCACTGGAAGCGGGAATGGTCTCTCCCAACCCCAATGGCAAGATAAAAAGATCGTCGAGGGCCGCTTCTTCGGCGGTGCGCACTAATACGTACCCATGAGTGGATTGCCCCTTTACTACCAAGCGCTGACCCCCAAGCTCGAGCTTACCTCAAACGATCGGCTGATCCTCGAGTTCATCGAGGCCCACGGCCCCGTCACAAGGGCGAGATCACCGCTGGTGTGATCCTGAGCAAGAGGGCGGTCAAGGAGGGCCTCCATCGGCTGGATCTTTCACTCAAGATCGTCGGGCAGGCTGGGCCGTGGCGAGGGGCTGGGGCCAGCCCCTTTGGGAAATCTTTGAGAAGTGGGCTCCCAAAGGACTCAACCTCGCAGCGATCACCCCGGAGCGGGCCAAGGAAGAACTCGTCTTGAAGTTCCTCCGGACGAATGGCGTTTTAAGCGTACATCAGCTGGATTCGCTCTTTTAGGGGAGCTTTAAGCCGAGGGAGTTGCAGGAAGTGCTCTCAGGGCTTGAAGAGAAGGGCGTGGTCACCTAAGGCGAGTTCGTCGAAGGCCTCTTCGATGAACAATACGTCACTCCTGATGGGCTGTCGTCATTGGAGTTCGAATCCGGGGGGAATTTACTGAGGAGTTCGTCTCCATCCTTGGCCAAGGCGATCCCTTCTGCCGGATCTGGAAGGATGAGCTGGTGGCGCTCTTCGGGCTGAAGGGACCAAGCGTCCGCGGTCCGACCCATCTCTCCTACATCTTCCTCGGCGGGACGCCGGTAGGGGTGATAGACTTCAAGTGGCGTGTGGAGTGGAGTCAGATCGACAACCTCCGCCTCCTCCCCGAGTGCTACGATGAGGGTTCCCTCTCGATGATTCTCAAGGGCTTGGAGCAGGAGGCAAAGCTCATGGGCCACAGAGGTGGAGATCCGCAAGATCAACGACTCCCTATCCGGGTCCACCTGGAAACCTTAATAGGCGAGGTGCTGCTGAATGAGGGGTATGCCCCTGAGGGTGAGTGGCTTATCAAGCACATGGAGGAGCACATCGCCGGGGCCTAAGCCCTTGCTCCACTGATGAAACCAGGTCTGGAATCCGGAGAAGGGTGAAGATTGAAAGGGTCTGAAGCGGCGAGTGATTCATGAAGAAGATAGACTTTGAGCGGGAGCGGAGTTGGTGGGACGCCAAGGCCCCAAAAGAAGAACAGGATTTGGGCGATGAGTCCATTAACAGGGCCCTCCGCTGGCGGGAGATCGAGCAGCACCTTCAAGGGATAAAGACGATTTTTTGACGTCGGGGCAGGGACGGGCGCCTTCTCCGTTCCCTTAGCTCAACGTGGTTTTGCAGCCGCTCACCTGGATTTCTCCACTGCGATGCTGGGGATCGCTCGTCGAAAGGCCGAGGAGCTAAGACTTGGGAACATCCACTTCGTGGAAGGGAACGCCGTCGCCTTGGCCTTTCCGGATCGCTCCTTTGATCTAGTGCTCAACATGGACAGGGCAATCTCCTTCTGCGGTCCCGAGGCGGAGCGCGCCCTTTTCGGGAGCTGCCGGGTGACCCGGAAGAAGCTGATCATCACTGTGGCCAACCGGGCTGGGATGGTGCCCATCTGGACGGCGGCCAGCTTGGAAGTGGCCTGACAGCTCCTCCTTACGGTCTACGCGATATTGGAACGGGGCGAGTGGCACCAGGAGCAGTTTCCGGAGAACCCCCAGCTGACTAAGGGGCTCACCCAGGACTACTTCGGGGTCTTCAAGGCCTTCCTGCCCAGCGAGTTGCGGGAGCTCCTGGAGCGGGCTGGAATGCGAGTCCTGAGACTGGGCGGGCTTGGGTGTTGGCCTACTTCTGTGGGAAGGAGGTGGTTGAGCGAGTTCTCAGCGAGGAAGCCCTGTTCGAGAAGTTCTTGGAGCTGTACGAGCGCTTCGATCGGGAGATCCTGCCGGAGGGCCGGGGACGGAGCGGCGGGCGGGCTCATTGCCGTGACCGAGCCCCTGAAGCAAAAAGAGGACCAGCAATCTCAAGTGAAGGTGTAAAAAGATGTCCGTTCAGATCCGCCCTTTGAGGGCTCAGGATGCAGATGAATTCGTGAATCTGATGCTCATGGCCCACGCCAATGACTTGGGGCTCTTAAGCATCGATACTGAAAAATTCGCATCTCAGCTGCGCACTGCCCTGAGAAATCCATTCCTGCGGGCTTTGCAGACCCTCAGCCGAAGCACAGAGCATTATCTAGTTGCCGAGAGCGAAGGGAAGGTGGTCGGTCTGGTGGGCCTCACCGGGCGGAAGGTGCTGGAGGTGATAGGCACGGCGGTCCATCTTGACTACCGGGGTCAGGGGATCGGAAAGGCCCTGATGGAGGCCATCCTTGTAAAGGCTAAGCGCTTGGGACGCGATCGGCTCACCGTGGGCGTGCGGTAGGACAATCCGCCAGCAGTTAGGCTCTATGAACGATCAGGGTTCCAGGCCTATCAGCGCTTACGCTGTGTGGGCATAGATTTCCCGTTCGATCGCGATTCGTTTGCCATCGACGGCTCCGCTCAGGTGAGGGACTATCTCCCGTCGGATAGGGAACAGCTCGTTGCTCTAGAAAAGCGCGTGTTGGGAGAGGAGTACTTTCGGGTGAGGACTTCGCGGAGATCACGGTGTGAGCCCCCGTTCTCTGGAAGGGTACGAGCGCGGCTTCTAGGCCTCAAGCGGCGGGAGCTCGTCCTAGTTGCAGAGGACCGAGCGGTGGGCTTCGTCCTGGTGCGGGCGGACGCTTCAGCTAACGTAGGAGGGATAGAGGAGCTCCTGATCGAAGAGGATCACGTAGATTACCTTCCCGCCCTGCTAAAAGCAGATCTGGAGTTTTTTGAGGGCCTAGGGAAGCGCCGTGCGCTGCTCACTTTCCCGGCCGAGCAGGAGGCTATAAGCGATCGAGTTGAGCACCTGGGCTTTCGCGAGGAGCTGACGATCCTCAATATGGTCTGCTGGTTCTGCTGGAGGAAGTAGCACCGGGGCATCTACAGAAAATTCGCCCTGTTCTATGCGAGAGGGTCTACCCCGAGTTCAGCCGGACCATGGCCGAACTCCCCCGGTGTTGGTGCGCTTCGGGAGGAAGTCCAAAAAATGTGCTTGACCTCAATTACGCGGGTGCAGCCGTCACCCTAACTTGGGCAATAATGGTCGATTCGATGACCGAAAAGACGGTTGATCAAGATGCTATAAATAAAGCCGTAAATTTAGTGCTTCGAGGGCCAATATTTGCCGTGCCCGTTTGATCCCGCCGTGGTGACCCCTTCCTAGGGTCGCTCGAGCGTCGATAAAGCCGTGGATGCGATATCTTGGGTTCCTGAGACCCCCATCTCACCAGACTTAATCGCCTTGTGGAGCTTTCGCGAGGTTACGCTGTATGATCATGATGTGGGAGGTGGGGGTGGTATGGAGTACGAATTCAAGTGTGATCCGATTCCCTTCATTATGAGGGAGGCAGGGGAAGCGGAGAAGATCTCGCTGTTGGAGACGGCGGGGCTTTTGGAGACCAAGATGGCCAAGGATCTATTGCTCACCATCTTGAAGGAACAGAATCCCGATGGCGGCTTTCCTAACCAGTTTGACCGAAAGGCCTCGGGCCTCAAAGTTACCTACGCAATGGCGGGCCTTTTGGTCCGCTGCGGAATGCCCCCCCAGTGTTTCACTATCCAAGGGGCGCTGAGATTTATCTTGGAACACCAACGACCCGACGGCGGTTTCGCCGAGGCACAGGGGGTGCCGATCCCCGAGTGGATGACCTGGGAGTCCAAAGAGAAGAGCGTCACCTATTACACCGCGCGGATCATCAAGCTCCTCCATCTCGTGGGGATGGACGATACCGAGGCCTTCAAGCAGGCGCTGGAGTGGCTCCGGGGGATGCAGAACCCCGATGGGACCTATCCCATGTATGAAGGATCCGTTCCTGACCCCGACACGACCGTCGGGGTGGCCTTCCTCATGCGCGAACTCTACGGCGAGGACGACGAAGTCTACAGACGGGGAAAAGAAAGATTCGAAGAGTTCCTATCCCAATTGGCTGAGGACGCCGAGCGTGGATACCACGTCTACCGGGGCGAACGTGAGGAAAACGATATTTACTATTTGACACATCTTCTGAACGAATCCGTCGTCAAGGCCGGCTATGATTTGAATGATCCACGGGTGCAGAAAGTCGCTGTAGCCATCTGCGGCACACAACAAGTCGATGGAGGTTGGCGTGTCTTCTGGACAGAGAGCAGTGATCCAGCGTATTCTGTTTATGCTCTTGAGCTATTGGTCTGGCTCGGGGTCTTGTCTCGGGAAGAGTTAAGGGAGAAGCTTTTGCCGTTTGTGACTGATTGATCGGCAATCGCGCTGACCATACCCTCGGCTAGATATAGATTTAACCACGGGCCTCTATTTTTGACGAACGCCCTTTGCTCTAGGAAAAGGATCATTTGGGATACCACCTATCCCCGCGCCGTCTACCGCAGGAACACCCAACTCCCCCTGGTCCAATGTCGGGCGACTCCTCCCTCCGAGGTGCTTCGCCATGATCTACGGCACGGGATCCGCTACTCTTATTTTTCTATTAACACAAAACCGGGCCAAGCATTGGTCTAACAGCGCGAGTTCATTATGATCTCTTATGCATGTCCAAATTGGGCGAGGGACTCATACGGGAATCATCATAGCGTAGCCTTCCGGGGTTTGCCTCCGCTTGGTCCTGTCCAGTCGGGGGTGATGTAACGGGAATAGCCCAAGTCTGTGTGAGCCTTGCCCTGTATAGCGGAGGTGAACCAATGCAGGGGAGAGGTTGGCTCATTTTAGGCATGGTGTCGGCGGCATTGCTCTGTGGGGTACCTGTAGTAGCGGATTGGGATCCTCCGGGGCCACCACCGTTGCAGGTACTAATCGCGGTGGAGGCAGTGCGGTTTCCCATGATCCCTGACGATGGGATAAACGGGAAGTCGGAGTTGCTCTTTTCTCTAGTGGCCCTCAGCAAAGCCGGGCAGGCCCAGCTGGAGGCGACTGCCACTTTGGATTTGGAGGCCAGCAACGGGTTATGGGACCTCAACATCGCGAACCAACTCGGTTTTGAGTGCACCCCAGCTTCTCCCATCACTCTGACCTACTCCCTGGTCGAGCTCGATAACGGGAGCAAAGAGGTCGCCGGGGCCATCCTTTTCACCTTGGCGAGGGCGGCCGCCCTTTACTTTTGGAATCCGACCTTCGCCCTCACCCATCTGGCAACCGGGGTGGTGAGCTCCATGTTGCTCCCGGTGATCAATGGCAACGACGACCTCGGCTCCGGGCAGACGGTGTTGGACCCCAGCAAAGGGGACCAACTTTTGGAGATAAAAGGGCCTGACGGAGAGGCACAGGTTCACCTTCGGACCATCGTCAACGAGGTGGCCGACACCGGACAATGTAGTGCCCCGAAAAAGGAGACACCGGGGCGGGAGCCCACCGGTGAACCGGAGACGTCCGAGCCCCCCTCTCGGAAAGAAATCTCTCGAATTTATCAACCCTTGCACGATACGTACTGGAAAATCTCGGAGATTCAAGGGGAGCGTGGTACCCGTCGGCTCAGCCGCTCCGAGCTCGATCGGGTGAGGCGTACCTACATGAGCCTGATGCTTAGATCGGCCGGGACGGTGGCCCTACAGTACATTATGGTGGCCACCTGGGAGGGGAAAGACCCCGGGAAGGTTCGGGAAGCTTGGGACCATTTCCTTCGGGGGGAGCGGTACGCCCAGGCTGCGATGAGGGCCAGGGGTCAGGAGGCCAGGGACGTCAACATGGATCGGGCGCTCACAGCATATGAGCGAGCTTGCGAGGCCGCCGTCCGGGCCCTTGTTATCTCGGCACGGGACGAGACCCGCTCCCTCGCGGTCCTAGCCGGTGCGCCACGGACCCCCTTCCAATGGGCGGGCGTCGGCTCGGCTCCACCTGTGAATAGCTTCGGATGGGCCGCGGCTCAGAACAACGCGAGCTTCGAGATTCCCCTCTACCTCTTCTTCTTGCCCGATTATTTGGCGGTCAAGGAGGGGAGCGATCTCGGGATAGTGGCTTTTGCGCCCGGGGCTGATGATGGCGTAGAGGTCTCAATCTCTGGGGCCCCGGCTGGAATGGAGGCCCAGGTGGAACCTCTGGGAGAAGCATCGTGCTCGTTCTTGGTGCGGATTGCGATAGGAAACGTCTCCCCGGGGAGCTACCGGCTCACGATCACCGTTGTCGAAGGAGGTGACAGTATAAGTCGCGAGCTCACCCTGGTGGTAGAGAAGTAACCCTAAAGATTCAGTCCTAATAGAGCCTGACCGGGCTCTCTGGCTGTCCCGGTTGGTCGCAGCCGGAAGAAAAAAAGAGGGACAGGCCGAAGCTCCCCCTATCCTTTCGGCACCAATCTATAGAGCGTATTTCCAAAGCCGCACAAGATAGACCGGCCTGCGGCGATCGGAGCTGTGGATGCCTCGGCGGGAAACGTCCTTTTCCACATGAGCTCCCCGGTCTCCCGGTTCAAGCTCAGGAGGGAGTTCCCGGTGGCCACATAAATTGCCTTTCCGGTGATACAGGGCGTGTACACCGGTCTTTTCATAGTCCTAGCCCAAAACGTCCAGCCCATCATCACATCCACGGCCACCAGCCAACTGGCCTCCTCACCGGCCAAGGGGATGAATATCTTTCCCTGGAGGGTGGCCGGACGTTGCGGCTTTCCTGGTGACTGCTGGTGGGGAAGGGTGATCTTGCCCCGAAACCGACCGGTCGTTTGATCCCAAAGCCATACTGTATCATTCATCACCAGAGATAGGAAATTGCCCACCAATACTGGATCGGAAGGGCTTCCACCCCAGGCTCGCCCCGTCCGCCAGACCTCTTCCCCGGAGATGAGGGAGAAGGCAGCCAGTTCTCCTCCCCAAACCAGGGTGAACACTAACTCTTCCGTGACGGCCGGGCTACCGACAGTTTCCGGTTCTGTCTCCCAGATCACTTGTCCAGAATCGTGGGTGATGGCGCGTAACCCGGTTGGGCTGCTTACTATCACGCGGTCCCTCACCACAGCGGGGTCGGTGTATAGGTTCGTTAATCCGGAAAGGTCCCAACGTACCTGGCCTGTCTGAATATCCAGGGCGTACAGACTGTCCGACAGTTGGCCACCCACAAAGATCAGTGCACCCCGGATGGCTGGAGAGGACTTGAAGTTGCCCCGCACTCCCGTCACCTGAAACCGCCACTTCTCCTCACCCGTGTCCGATTTCAAGGCCATTACCCAGGAGTATCGGCCGTGGACTGCCACCACCACTGTCCCGCCCGCCGCCACTATCGCCTGGGGCTTCCCGGGAAGAGGGGCCTCCCACACCTCGACCAATGGAGGAAGGATCGTCTCGGGGACGGCCGAGCTGCGGGCCGGATCATGCCCGCCCATGGGCCACCAAGTTCCTCCCCAAGCGGAGTATCCCCAAATCATTCCCACCATAAGAAGGATCAACCACCTTTTCCTCATCGCTACCTCCCGGGCCATTATATGATCCGACAAGGGTAGCGGTTCCATACGCATTTGAAGATGCCTCTCTGAACTGAAGTGGCACTTCCTTAATTGACTGTGGAGAAGGATTTCCCCTCACTTCGGCTCGGGTGATTCCCACGCTGCCCTAAGAAACAGGAGCTTCTACCACTGGAGCCACAAGAGCTGTTCCGGATCAATCCTTATCTCCTATGCCCGTTTACTTTTCGGTCCCGAGTCGATACAGAAATATTTTCCGCCATAGGGGCTCAGGTGGAAAAGTTTTCGAGCGCCCATGAACCTCACAGTGGAAAGCGTCGAGAAACGGCCCCCCTGTAGCCGTTAGAGCCTAAAATGTCGGTGGGTCTACTATATATTGTTTGGAGTGGGCCTCGCGAAGGTGACATATTGAGGGGGACCACATGGAAAAATCAAACGAAGGGGATCTAAGGGAAGCCCTGGAAAGGCTTGGGTATAAGCTAATGTATGTGCTGCCCGAGGTCATGGAGGACCACATCGCTTGTTTCCGAGTGGAATATGAATGGAAGCTCGTCTACCCTCCCGCAGTGGATGGATTGGGGAGCCTCCTGGACGAGATCCGGCTCTCCGGGGCCTTTAAACCCAACATCAACCCCCCACACCGAGCAGCGCGAGCTCATCCGGCAGGCAAAGGGCTATGGGATCCGAGAACCCACTGGATGGCCGAACGGGATGAGGAGAACGCTTTAAGTGTGACCCCGGACGGAAGGAACTGAAGCGCGAAATCAGCGTCGCACCTCAGGAGGGGCTGGCAGCGGTGCCCGGCTTCGGAGAGGCATTTGCCCCGGATGATCTGCGAGTGGTGATCCTATCGGAGCAGGGAGGATTTGCGCAAGGTTCCCTATATCGGCGAGAACTGCCTCGAACGATTGAAGGCGCGATTTTGATGCCTCTGCGAAGGGGGATGGCGGGGTAAAGAAGGGGTGTGGGAACATGGAGAGGTGCAATTTTGAGGAGGCGAAGGTGAGGATAAAGGTGCAGGGACTCACGGAGGAAAACCTTGTTCAAGCTCCGGAGTGGAGGACTCATCCTTATAGCTGCAAGTACTGTGTCTATTGGGAACATCCGGACTTGTGCGTCGATCCAGAGACCGAGGTCAAGGAGGAGATCTTTGAAAAGAAGCTCGAATGGTTACGGCGGGTAAAAGCCGAGTGGAGAAACTGCGGGAAACTCCTCATTGTGGTGGATAAGGTAGTGGGATATGCGCAATATGCTCCAGTTCACTTTCTTCCGAATGCTAAGGAAATACCCCGCCGGACCGGTAAGTGAGGATGCTGTACTCCTTACGTGCCTATTCATCCCAGCTGAAGGGCATCGACGGCGGGGGCTGGGGGGCGCGTTGCTCCGCGCGATCCTAGAGGAACTGCGGGGACGGAGAGTTGCGGCGGTGGAGACCTTTGCCCGTAAGGGAAGCGCCGAAAACCCATCCGGACCGGTCGAGTTCTACCTCAAACACGGCTTTCGGATCCTCCGGGAGGACCCCGAGTTTCCCTTGTTAAGACTGGAACTCGTGTGAGGTGAGGGTATGAAGGAGATCGAGAGAAAAATCATTTACTTCCGCTTCCGGGGGGAAGTTAACACCCAACGAGTCCTGGAGCTGGCACGCGATCGGGCTCTTGAGCTCGGGATCGGGACGATGGTGGTCGCCTCGGAAACCGGACGGAGTGCCCTGAAGGCGGTGAGAGCCCTCGAGGGGAAGAACATAAGGCTCGTCGTGGTCACCCACCCGCCCGCGACGACTGGTGGGCCCAAAGGGAAAATCCCTATCGGTCTCTCCCGTCCCGAATACCGGGAGGTCAAGGAATATCTCGAGCGGAAGGGCGCCGAGATCGTGCAGGGGACGCGACCCTTCGGTGGGATCGGGAGGGCTCTCGGCTGGGAAGCGGCCGTCCCGGCCACGTTCGTGGACAAGGCCCTGGAGCTCTTCGGAGCGGGGACGAAGATCGCCCTCGAGGCTGCGCTCATGGCCACCGACGCCGGGGCAGTGGCGGCGGGGGACGAAGTCGTGGCGTTGGGAGGGACCTATAAGGGGTTGGACACCGCGTTGGTGGTGAAGACTGCGTACAGCTATAACTTCTTCATGGATTTCCAGGTGCTCGAAATCATCGCCAAGCCCCGTGAGCCCGGGCGGCGGTTGCCGGAGTACGAGGAGGAAGGCTGGCGGGGCGACCTGGACCAGTACTACCGTCCCATCGAGTTGGAAGCGGACTGAGGGGGCCCGAATGTTCATGAGGGAGGAGGACTATACCAGCCGAGAGCTTTTCACGCCTGAGGATCTCCTGCGGCACTACGCGGAGAGTAAAGGCTGTTCCCTCTACGAACTGAGCCTCCACGAGGTCGTGATCGGGAGCTTCTCCTCCGTGGCGGCGGAGGAGCTCCGCCGGCTGTGCGGGGTCCGTCCCACCCCACGTCCCCGGGTGCACGAAGGGAGCTATCGCGGACGCGCAGTCAGCCTGATCGAATTCCCCGTGGGGGCGCCGATCGCCGCCGCCACGTTGGAGGAGGCCATCGCCTGCGGAGGCCGGCGCTTCCTCGTCGTGGGGATGGCGGGGACCCTCGGTGACCTCCCCATCGGTTCGTTCATGATCCCCACCGACGCCGTCCGCGAGGAGGGCACCTCCTACCATTACCTGCCGCCGGGAGCGCCGGTCCGGCCGAGCGGACGGTTGGCCCGGGTCCTGGAGGAAGCCTGTCTTGCCCAGGGGATCGAGCCGATCAAGGGAACGAATTGGACCACCGATGCCCCCTATCGCGAGCTCGTGAGCAAGGTGGAGCGACATCGGCGGGCCGGCGTGCTCACGGTGGAAATGGAGGCCGCGGCCCTGTTCGCGGTGGCGGAGGTGCGACGAGTCGAGGTAGCGGTTCTGCTGGTAATCTCTGACCGGCTGGGGAAACGCTGGGAACCCGCCCTCTTCTCGGAGGAGGTAAAGCGGAGCCTCAGGAAGGCGGCCCGGGTCGTCCTAGAAGCGGCGCATGAGCTTTAGGGGGCCCATCGTCGAAGGCCAATTCCATCGTTCTGGGGAGGTTGGGTTGAGACATGTCTTCTGGGTGCTCCCGGGACTCTTGGCGGGGAGCGCCGGGCCAGACGAAGTCGACTGGGATTTGGATGCGCTATGGCGAGCCGGGATTCGGACAGGGCTAACCCTCGATGTGGGAGGGTTGGCCCTGGCTGCCCTCAGGGCGAGAGGGTTCATTCACAAGGTCCTGCTGCTTCCGGACGCGGTTCCCCGGGAATCCGAGGATATCGAGATATATAGACGCCTGATCCCAGAAGCCATTGCGTTCCTCGAAAAGCACGTACGGAAAAGGGTCCCGACGTTAGTTCACTGCCACGCGGGAAAGGACCGCACCGGGGTCGTGCTCGCTTGTTACTTGTCTGTCCATCTGGGCCTTACACCGGGGGAGGCAGCGACAATGCTGCGGAGGATCATCCCCGCTATCCTCTCAGGTGAGAGTTATGAAAATTTAGTGTATCGGCTCCTGGGTGGTGTGGTTTGAGCCGGCGTAAGATAAAGGCGATCTTCATCGACATGGACGGGACGCTCGTCTATTTCCCGAATGGGTTCAGCCCTGCCCAATTCCTCCTAAAGGTTTTGCGAAAACTGGGTTTTTCGGTGGAGCTCGGGGAGGTCGAGCAGGTCTACCGGGATGCGGAGACATGGTGGAAAGAGCGTTTCGCCGACGATTTCACCCGCTGGACCCGTGAATATTTCGTTGAATACAACCGCCGTATCCTATCTCACTTAGGGTTAATGCAGGAAGACGGGTCTCTCACAGCCTTTGCCAAGCGGATCCAAGACCACTGGGAACGTGCCCCGGAAGAGGCGGGAGAACTCCTTTACCCGGAGGCCCCCGCCGTCCTGGAGGAGTTAAAGGCCAGGGAATTGGCCTTGGGCATCCTCTCCAACCGCACGTTGTCCACCATCCGCTCGAGCCTGCAAAAGCACGGAATTTCGAACTACTTCAGCTTTCTCGTGAGCCCCCAGGTGGCGAACGCCCCCCGGGGAAAGCTCGACCGGGCGATGTGGACGTACGCCCTGGAGCGGGCGGGGGCGAAGCCCGAGGAAGTGGTCCACATCGGCGACCGCTACGACCACGACGTATTGGGCGCCCGGGCCGTGGGCGTCCCGGCGATCCTCATCGACCGGGAGGACCGCTGTCCGGACGCGGACTGTCCCCGGGCGCGTGACCTCCAGGAAGCGGTGTCTCTTCTCGAGGGCTGGGTCCTGTGAAGTGCCGCGCGCTGGTAGAGTTTCTCAGCGGACATAAGCTGAGGGGGGTCCGCGATGGCTGAGTGGTGGGAGGAGTTCTTCGGCGGTGAGATGGCATAGGTCCAGTTCCCCGAGCCGGGGAGCTCATTGACCCCTTGGTCCGGCCTTCTGGAAGTTGGGCCAGGGATTGGGATCTTGGATCTCGCCTGTGGGATGGGAGGGTTCAGCTTCCTCCCTTGTGAGACGGGGGGTTCCGCGTCGTTGGCCTCAATTGCTCGCTCCCTTACTTGGAGCGGACTTGGGCGACGGCAAGGGCGGAGGGGATTTCCATCGGGTTTATACGCGGTAACATGTGCCAAATCCGTTCTCGGACGAGTTCGACGCTGCGGTGAACCTGCTCACGAACTTCGAGTGCTTCGAACGGGAAGAGCGCGCCCTTCAGGTGCTTCGGGAAGTCAGTAACAGACCGAAGCCCGGCGGTCGCTTTCTGCTTGTGATGACAAACCGTGAATGGCTCATGCGGTACGTCCCGCCCTGCGACTGGCACGTGTTCTCCGGGTTCATAATGCTGCAGGAACGGTCGTTCCTCGTTGAGTGAAATCACATCGAAACCTGCTGGATCAAGGTCTATCCCAATGGGCAGCCCAGGGAGTGCAGGGACTCAATTCGCCCGTTCACTTGGTGGGGACTATCGACCCTCTGTTCGTGTGCGGGGTTGAGGGTGCTCGGCTACTACGGGGCCTCGGGGGCGGGCTTGGTGCCTCGACTGTCGGAAGCAGGTGCTGGTAGCCGAACCAACTTGATGGGAACGTCTCGCGCGAGGTAGGACGTGAGCGTGGTGGAGGCATACTACGACGAACACGCCCAGGAAGAGTGGGCGCGGCTGGAACAGCATCGGACCGAGTTCGCCGTGACCCTCTGGGCCCTAGAGGAATACCTTCCTCCCCCCCGGCGAGGGTGTTGGATGTGGGCGGGGGGCCGGGACGATACGCCATTGAGCTTTCTCGCCGGGGATATGAGACCGTGCTGTTCGACTCTCGCGGAGATGCCTCGAGCTCGCCCGGAAGAAGGCCCTTGAGGCCGGGGTGGAACTCGCGGGATACATACACGGCCATGCCACCGAGCTCTCGCGGTTCGGGGAGGGGGAGTTCGACGTGGTCCTCCTCATGGGGCCGCTTTACCATCTGCTCGCGGAGGAGGAACGCCGCCGGGCGATCCGGGAGGCATGGCGCGTCCTCGGGGCCGGCGGGCCTCTGTTCGTCGCCTTCATCACCCGTTACGCCCCTATCCGCTGGGCGGCCAAGAATGAGCCGGGTTGGATCATGGAGCACCGCGGCCGCCTGGAACGGCTTCTTTCTGCCGGGACCCTCCACGCCAGCCCCGAGGTAGCCTTCGCCAATGCTCACTTCGCTCACCCATCCGATATCAAGCCATTGATGGAGGGCGAGGGTTTCGAACCCCTCGATCTCATCGTGTGCGAGGGCGTGATCAGCATGATAGAAGAGCGGATAAACGAGCTCGCAGGAGATCCTTGGGAGGCATGGGTGGAGCTTAATTACCGGTTGGGGAAGGATCCCTCCGTCCATGGGGGCGGCCGAACACCTCCTCTACGTGGGGCGAAAGCGCGGGACGGGGTCTTAGTGGGTGGACCGACGTCCCTCAACCCGCTAGTTCTATGATCTCCTCACAGTAATCCGTGTAAGGCCTGATCCTCGCGTAGTTCCGTGAGAACCGGAGCCGGGGGTCGATCCGCTTGAGGAGCTCCCGGCCCGGTTTCTCGTAGACCTCCCTACAGATGAGCCGGGTATCTAGGCCGAGTAGCTTGCAGGCTTCGAGGACGCTGCAGAAGTTGCGCCACCGGCACACGATCTTATCGGGGGTCCTCTCGGCGATCTCCACGTCGGTCGGGTCGAGACCCAGGTGCCTGAAGTAGAAGATGTCGAAGGCCCGCTCTACCGGCGGACCCTCTCGCTTAAGTTCGTCCTCATGCTCCTCCGCCCACCTCAACGCCGAGCTCACCACACATTCCTCCATGATTTTCAAGGCCCTACTCCAGCCGATCTCTCGGGCGACGGCGGCGAGGTACTGAAGGAGTTCCACCGTCTTGAAGACCTTAACCGCCCTCAATTTCTCTTCATCCATTTCGGCAAATTGTATCCTGCTCCCGGGGGTGCGATATATGGGGGAATACTTTCCCAACCCCTCTAAGCGGCGAGATTTCGGCAGAGGCCCGGGCTCAAGACGGCGGTCCTCACCGGCCTCTCGGGGGGAGCGGATGACGGTCTCGAGCGCCGCCCTCCCCGGGCGCTCCGCCCGCTTCGCGTTCATCCCAATGAACAGCTAGGGGTCATTTGCCGCGGGAGGGGAAGGCTCAGGATCAGAGAGGAAGAGAGGATTGTGGACCCAAACCATCTCTATTTAATTCCCTTAGGAGTTCCCCTACTGAGACATTTGTCTCAATGAAAGGGATGCCCGCCGGGACAATCGAACAGGTGTGAGGGATTTTTGCCCCGGAAGAATCAGGAAGAGATGGAATTCTTTTTCTCCGCAGATTCCGGCGGCCGTAAGACCGAAGGGTTAAGCTTCCGTGGGATGTGAAATGGCAACGCAAAAAGTTGTGATTAAAGAGGACATCGTGCGGGATTTGCGTGCGCTGGGGTTGAAGGAGGGGGACATCGTGGGCGTACACAGCTCTCTCAGCAGCTTCGGGCATGTGGAAGGCGGGGCCGACGCCGTGATCGATGCCTTGCTCGAAGTTGTGGGGAAAGAGGGGACGATCGTCATGCCCACGCATTCGCGTAACCTGGAGAGGGTGGAATTGTCCCCCGAGGAGGAGGCCGCAGGTGTCTTGTGGCTTTACAGGATCCTGCCCTACGATCCGGAAAGGACGCCTTGCACGACGGGGGTAATCCCGGAGACCTTCAGGAAGCGCCCCGGTGCGGTGAGGAGTCTCCACCCGGTCTTCTCGATAGCGGCCATAGGTCCCAAGGCAGAGGAGATAGTGAGAGCCGGTGATAAGGATAGCTTGGGCGGCTGGAAGATCATATGCGACCTTGACGGCTACGTACTTCTTTTGGGCGTGGATCTAGGGGTCTGCACCGCCATGCACCTCGCGGAACGCATAGTCGAACTCCCTGAGCGCATCCTCGCCAAGATAACCCCGCCGGGGTGGTTCGTGGAGAAATACCCCAAGGATGAGTGGGAATGGGATATAGGACCGTATCCGAACTTTGCCAAGCTCGAGCCGATATGCAAGGAGAGGGGGATCATGCGGATCACGGTCATCGGTGAGGCGACCGTCAAGCTCTTGAAGCTGCGCGAGCTGATCGACCTCTACGCTCAGGAGTTGAGGAAGAACCCCGAACTGTTCTATGGAGAGCCGCGGGAACATGAGCAAGTGAGAAACGGACCTGTGCTTTAAAAACCTGGAGGTTAAGGCTAGAGCGCCCGTACAGGGGATCGTGAGAAGGGCAAATGTGCCATTGTGGAAAGTATCCCCACGGTGGAGAGATACCATAAGCTGCGGGAGACCGCCGGTTGGGGGAATCTGCCTCCGAGACGATGGAGAGGGGCCCCCTTAACTAGCTATTTTCGGTATATGTCCTCCACCGTGGGGAGGCCGTTGGCCGGGTGATCGACGACGGTGAGAAAGCACTGCGGAAAGGGAGTGGGGAGGGCTTTTTTGGGATATGCTTTTAGAGGTGTCAGAGAGGAGGAAATAGGGGCCATTCGCATCGATACGGCCGGGGATAATGAGGTGGCACAACGCTTGTTAGTCACTTGGTTTCCACCTCGTAGACATCCAGAAAGTCTAGCTCTCTCACCCCGGGGAAGATCGGAAAGACGCCCCTCACACCCATTTCACCGACCTCCCTAACTCGGACATAGTGATATCGCCCGAGACGAGATTGAAAAGGGATTTGCTGCCCAACTTGCCCTGAATAAGGGTAGTGATCGCTTGGCCGTTTTGTGATGAGAGTTCACCGGAGGTGCGTTATGCGAGGCTATTGCTTCATCGATCCAACGAAAGCAACCGTGTCGGAAGTCAAGGGGCTGCAAGCCCTGGTGACCAACCAGCATCGTCTCTTACCATGGCGTTGAGGATCACCAAAAGCTTGCGCAT